>Ga0181400_1000159_pt1 | contig 26903 bp, 26 predicted proteins | sample 23SPOviralmetaG_FD_130129 | JGI IMG/M metagenome (GOLD analysis project Ga0181400, IMG submission 130129) | Marine viral communities from the oligotrophic San Pedro Time Series (SPOT) site, San Pedro Channel, CA, USA - 23 SPOT_SRF_2011-06-22 | ecosystem: Environmental > Aquatic > Marine > Strait...
ATATTTCTAAATTATAATGATTGTTAATTAGGTCTTAATTATATATACCATAAGGTAATGAAAAGGTTTCTTATCAAAAGCACTTGTTCCTGTGCCTATATTTAATTGTAATGAGATATTATCACCATTAGCATTATCGTCATTATGATAAGGCAACCACATATTAGCACCTCCATCACCAGCAGGTTTTCCTTTTATATACTTCCAGTTGCTAATTCCTTGTGTTGAATTAAAAGCAATAGTAGTATTTGCTGGGTTTTGAGGTGGTGGTATATTAGTTGGTGGAAATGGTGTTATATTTGCTTCTGTAATAAAATCACTATTAGAACCTCCACTTAATCCTATTGATTGAGTAGCACCCATAATAAATCTATTCGTCATATCTGGTAGATTGAAACGATTACCTCCTGGGTTGCCGTAGGTAGTTCCTATTGCCGAAAATAAATCTGGATAATCTACTTCTAATACTGGTGATCCATCACATACTAAATACCCACTTGGTATAGTTCCGCCACCACAAAAGGTAATCATAGAACCAGCAGGAACACCTCCTACCGAACCAGAAAAAGCGGTTGTTTGTATGGTATTATCACTAAACTTTACAGAATTAACTTCTGCTTGATTTACATTTAAAATATCATTATCATTCATATCTTCGTCGCCTTGTGCTAATAATTTTAAGTATCTACCATCTCCATTTTGCGTTGTTATATTTACTCCTGTAAAATACTTACCATTAAATATGGGGGTTTCTTCGGTTGGGGGAGCGTAATTCGCCATCTATATATAATATAATAAGATAAAAATTATTATATTAATAAAAATTAAGCATACATTCCTTAACAATCTTCTAAATTGTTTGTATGAACTTTATAGTAGCATTTCCATTAGCAGTTGTATTTCCTTCTAATCTAATTACCAAAGTTCCTGTATTATTACCTGGTGGTGATCCAGTCGGCGGACAAGCATTAACATCTTCCGTAAATGTATCTGGAACAAAAACAGCACTATTCCAATTTGTTCCCTGTATAGCATTATTAGATAAGTTCATAGCATATCCAGATGTAGATACATCGTATAGTTGTTGAAAACCAGCACAATAAGTAAGCATAGTAGATGATGTTGCTTGGTATGGAAATGTTATTCCTATACCAGTAGCATAAATAAATGATCCATTATTTACTACTGGTGATGGTATTGTAAATGGTGGAGTAGAACCAAGTTGAGTAAATACTACTGGTTGTTGGTTTGCTATTGGTGTTGATAAGAACCATTCATAAGCACTATATAATAAAGAACCAGCAGTAATAGGTAATCCAGATGTAAATGTATATGATGTTAGATTGGTATTTGCGTCATAATTTACTGATGCCGATGTTGATGTGGTCGTTTGAATAGATTGTCCTACATAAGCGGTTGTTTGTGTTGTTCCATCACCAAAAACTACACTATTAGTATTTTGTAAATTATTATTGTTTAAATCAATATTATTAGCACCAGCAGTATTTCCTTCTGTAAGTATTTCATTTAAATCTGGTGTATTTGGTGTAAATGATGTAGTTTGAGTAGAACCATCTGGAAATGTTATTCCACCAGTATTTCCACCATCTCCATTTTCAATTTCTAAATTACCATAACAAAATACTTTATTATTAGTCAATCTAATACCAGAACCAATAGTGGTAGATTTTTGGGTTAGAGTTAATGATCCAGTATCAACTGCTCCATTTATAGATGAAGATATAACACTATCAGTTGCTTCTACAATAGGGTTTTCTTTATTTACAGATGAACTACCAGTTAGAGTAAATAATCCAGATGTTCCTGGTGATGTCCTTGCTGTTGAGGTAATAGAATAACCTGGGTTGTCGTTAATTAATTCTAATGTATTTAATGTAGATGTTGGTTGATTTATTACTACTAAATCATTATGTTCTGCTTCATCGTTAAATACTGATGATCCATTTACAATAATACTACTTAATGTTTCCTGACCTTGTGCTGTTGGATATTCTAAAAAATAATCCTTCGCATCATTAATAGTTAGAGCAATATTGGGTCTATTAAAATCTACTGGATTGAAAATAGGTAAATCTTCATTAGGGGGTGGATAAGCACTCATTTTATATATAATATTAAGATATTATTTTTTCCAATTAATATTATATTTATATAGGGGTAAAGTATGCTCCTACTGGAACATTTGTTTCATTACCATTAGGCATTACCATAGTTTTAACCGCCATATCTCCTGTCGTATCATTAATCGCCATATTATCAACTATCCTAACACTTCTGGTAAATGATGTTAAACCTACTATATTACTTCCTGTGAGGGCAGGTTGGCAGTCGCCAAAAACGATTTCCAATTTATTATGGTCTGTTTGGTTCTGGTAATCAATTGTAATAGGTGTAATAGTTTTTGTTAAATCTCCACTACTATTAGTTAGAGTTTGTGATTGAAACATATTACCTGTATCCAGAATGGGTGTTAATACTGCTTGTCTTGCTGGTGTTCCTACTTGATTTACATTTGTATATGGTTGAAGAAATACATTACCTAACCAATAACCATTATAAACTAAATCACTTGGAAATGTAGTAAATAACCAATTAAAAGCATTAGAAGCAAAGGTAATAGTGTATTTAATTTCTAATGTTAATGTTGTAGCAAACGAACCCAAAGTTGGATTAGTAGGTGGTGTTGATACGGCATATGGAAGTTGTATAGTTGAAGTTCCAGTTGTTCCTTGTAATGTGCTAATTAGCAACTGATTTCCGTTTGACTGAACCCAGTGGGTAGGGTATTCCATCGCTGGTGTTGATGAAGATGCGGTTGTTTGTATTGATCCATCTGGGAATACTAATCGTCCTGGATTAGAAGCACCAGAACCAGAACCACCATCTTTTAATTCTGTTGTTCCATATAATTCATTTTTATCATTTACCAATCTTATACCTTGTCCCAATCCTGCTGGATCTCTGGGAACTAATGCTAATGTTGTGCCTGATATAGCACTATCTCCATTATTTACTACTCCATTATCTTTACCTGCTGATGAAGAAGCACTTATAGTTAATATTCCTCCTGAACCTGTTTTCTGTGTTGCCCTGATAGTGTATCCTGGTTCGTCATTTTGTATATTTAGGGCATTTAGAGTATTAGTTGGTTGTGATACTTCTAAACTATCATTTATAGTAGCAATATCATTACAAGTAAGTTGTCCGTTAATTGTTGTTTGTTGTAGCGTTTCTGCTCCTTGTGCTGTTGGAAACTCTAAATAATAGTCCCTCGCATCGTTGAGTGTAAGAGGTATGTTTTCATATTCAAAATCGGTAGGATTGTAAATGGGTAGATTTTCTTTGGGTGGCGGATAAGCACTCATTTTACTATATATTAAGTATAGATAAAATTAATTTCCAAAAATATATTATCTTCTTAATTATATATAGATGCCTCCTAAAAAGAAAAAGGAAAAGAAGGAAGACGAACCAGATGGAACAATAAAAAACTTATATGAAAAAATACCAAAGGAACTCTTGGATAAGGTTGAAAATCCTAACTTCCATTTACATCAGTTAAAATTACCTTTTCGTATGTGTATTGTTGCTCCTTCTGGTTCTGGTAAGACCAATTTTTTAGTTAATCTTATTTCAATATTTAGTGCTAATAAGGGAACATTTCAATCTATTACCATCATAACTCGTAATAAAGATGAACCCTTGTATCGTTGGATCACCAGTAAGAGCGACCAGATCCAGATTAAAGAAGGATTGAGTAATACTCCTCCTCTTGATAAGTTTGATAAAGAATTAAACCATCTGGTAGTGTGGGACGATTTAGTATTATCAAAAGATTTAAGTATGGTTGAGAATTATTATATAAGAGCGAGAAAATTGAATGTATCTGTTATATTCATCAGTCAATCGTTCTTCAAAATACCAAAGATTATTAGAAATAATTGTAGTTATATGGTATTGCTAAAATTGTCTGGAAACAGAGAAGTAAATATGATATTGAGCGAGTTTGGTTTAGGTATTACAAAAGAAGAACTATTAGAGTTATATAAGTATGCTACTGCCGAAAAGTTCAGTCCATTATTGATAGATATGGAGGAAGATGCTACAAAACGATTTCGTAAAGGATTGTTAGAAATATTAGATATACATTCATATTAGGTCAAAAAGTATTTTATAAAATATAAAAAAATAGTTTATAAAATATGCGTTTTCAAATATTCATATACGATACTCTTTATATGGTTTTTTCGTTTAATACTTTTTCCTACAAGTAGGACAATTGGGAGTTGGAGTTGCTTTTATCTTCTCACAACAAGATTTACATATGATATGTCCGCATTTTGGGACTTCCATATTTTCACCAGTCATATCCTCATAACATACAGGACATTCAGTATATTCTTTCAGTTTATCATACATTTCTATAAACTGGGACTTTAAGAAGTCAATATCCACATTATCATCACCATTACGCAGTTGTTCTCGTAAATTAACACAACTACTTTGTAGATGATTACAATAATTTCGTATATCATCATATCGCTCCCTCATAATGAAGAAGCATCGCCAACCGCTTTTGCTTTTACTAACCAGTTGGTAGTATTCGCTCATCGTAAGTGTTTTGCTTTTAGGATTACTCATTACCTTATAATTATACTTAACACTACCTCTTTATATAGTTTTTTCATATAAATATATATTAAATATTCATATAAAAGACCAAAAAGTATCATATAGAATTATAAAAAAAATACTCTAAAATAGAATACTTATTAATATCATATGATTAGATTACATACACCTCCACAATTCGCCATATTGTTTTCTTAAACGAATAGGATATTGAGATGTTCCTTTGAATACATTTATGCCGAGATGATCCATACACTCTACAAACTCCTCACTACTCATATAACGCTCTGCTCTATGATGTTCTAATATATGCTTACCTCTGTAAGCAGTAATGTTCGCCATCTGTGGTCTTCTGCCTCTATAACGAGGGGCAGGTTCAAAAAACTTTTCAATCCAGTCAATATCGGTCTGTAATACCATTATAATACTTCTTATTAATATCTCTTTATATTGTTTATTCTTCTAAATTATATATTAATAATTCATATATATTTATATTAAAAAACAATATAAAGGGTATTGGTTATAATAGTATATAGAAGCAGATGAGTAGAAGCACCTATTATTACAACGAACACAGCAAAGCAATCCAGAAGTATCTGGGTAAAACCGAAAAGGTTGCTAATACAGAGCAACATATTACCAAGATGATTGAAGCAAACAATAAACTTGTAAATAGCGTGGTTCATTTTAAAACGAATGAAATGGTATTGGAGAATATGATAGACCTTAAAAAATGGGCGAAGAGTTTATTAATTACTTGTGAAAAATATGAAACAAAAATAAATAACATTATTACCAGCACTAATGGTTTCAATCTTGATATGGTTGAGAGATTACCTTATGATATGATATGGTATATTAATCAGTTTCTTCAATATAGACAAGATAAGATTATTGGTAAGAAGATTGCTATGACTAACTTATGGAATAAGATTGCGAAATTAAAGGAACATCAAATTAAGATGTTCTTTTATTATTCAGTTGCTCCTTATCTTAAAAGTGGATCTAACAAAAGAGATATGTATGCGTATGATAGAGAATGTCTTGTTAATAAGTTCTTTGGATTATGTAAGAAAGATGCGTTAGAATTGTTGGAGAAAGTATTAAATGGCGACCAAATTAAAGTAAAGCAAAAGTATATCCAGACCCATAATCTATCTATTGATTACAAAGTATTCAGTATGAGAGCGGAATATGTATATGATAATTGTATTAATAAAAGTAAGGCAGATGATAAGAAAATTAAAGATAAGTATATTATGAATAAGGATTTATTGAAGATCCATATTGAAAAGAGAAACAGAAATTATATGAGTTCAACCGATTTTGTATGGTAATATGGTAAGGATTACAATAGTATATTATAATAAATAGAATAATCAGTTTATTATAATAAAGGTAGAAAAGTAGCAAAGTTGTGCGGTAGTTTCAAAGATTTCTTAAACAAAAAAAGTAAAAAAGATACAGATGAAATAAAAATGAAAAAAAAAATATAGAAAATCCTGTAAATGATGCCCCAGTTTGCTACTTTACTACCTTTTTATTTGGTCTAATACATATTTATATGAATTATTAATATATATTTATACTAAAAAACAATATAAAGAGTATGTGTTAATATAGTTTATAAGATGAGTAGTATGATTACAACCACCGATGCCTTGCTTACAGAAGTCCAGAACGGATTAGAAAATAAAATCATAGGATACAAGTGTATTCTAACAGAAAAACTAAAAGATATGTTATTAGGAGAGGAGAACAAAGAAAATAGAGTTGTTGTAGGTAATCCCTTACAGCATAACTGGTTTATAAAACAATTCGTTAATCATTTTGAAGAATTGGTTGGATTACCAATTATAGATTATGATGAGAACCATATGAAGAATATTAAATGTGTATTCCAAGAACACTCACCAGATAATATTTGGAATTATGAAATAGTATTTAATGATAAGTATTACTACTATTGTTGTAATAATAAATATAATATGAATGAAATAGTAAAGCATCTTGCTTATGATGAAGAAGAACTATTCCTTTACAATCCTATCTATGTATATGGTTTCTTAAAACCAGAATATAGATTTGAATACCATAAAGATATTGAATATCCTGAACCTGATTTAGAAACAGATGAAGAAGATATACCTTTATTTGATACTGATGACTGCCCTTGCTGTATGGAGAAGTTTGGGATCACCGAGAAACAAGAGTTAGTTGGTAATCACCCAGTTAAGAAGATATTGAAAACAACTAAAACCATATGTGTAAAAAGAAATACATATTGCGGACACCCTATCTGTATTACCTGTTTTAAAACAATCTGTAATAGTAATAATGTATCTTGTCCTATGTGTAGAGTAGAATATGAAGAAACTGGTGATGTTTATATTAATGAATATACAACTGAAATAACCGAAAAATGTGTATTTGATATGATAGAAAGCAAAGATGATATGTTATTAGATATGGTTGATTATGATAAGTTAATAGAACAATCTGTTATAGCAGATGGATACGCTCACCTACTACATATGGAGGGATTTACATATGAAGATGATATGTTCTTTATTGGATTAGATACAACTGAAATGGAAGAAGAATAAACCTTCTTAATTATATAATAAAAAATAATATAAAGAAATATTAATATATATATTTATATTATAATGGAAACCGAAAGCGAACCCAAAAGCAGAACTTATATTAGAGAATGGAAAAGAAAAGATTATGCCGAAAATGGTGATAAGATTAAAGCAAAGAATAAAGCATATTATTATAAAAACAAGTTTGGTCTAAATAGTGAAGATATGAAAAAGTATGATATTCATTTACCTCTGGTGGCGAAGTGCTTTGATAATCTCAATAAATTAAAGTTAGAGAAACCTGAACTGATTGCTGATATTCTACAAAAATATTTAGATCCAGTTAATATTATTTAAGTGAAAGATATATTTAGGAATATTTAATATAAATGATTTTTAAGATTTATATTAAAAAACAATATAAAGGAATATTATTATATATACTTATATTATAATGGAAGTAGTAGAACCAGTAGTAGAAACTCAACCTTTCAAGTTTGAATGGACTTTAAACTCATCTATGGTGCGAACCACTATCTTTGAAAAAAAGAAATGTGTAGAACTAATAGATGTATCTAAACTCTATGGTTTTATCAAGGCAGAGATGGGTATTTCATATCAATCAGTTCCTCGTTATGAAGGAGGTGTATGTAAAACATTTAAAACCGAATTAGAACAGATGATTAAGTTTAAGGAACTATATAATCGTAAGTTAAATAGGTTTCAAGTAGCACATAAATTAGCAAAACATAAATGGGGTAGAGTTCAACCTCATAACTATCTTTCAACATCTATATTTCATCGTCCTACTCGTCATACCTTTTGTGATGGGTTCTATGTGGATTTAGATATGATAAACGCACAACCGAGTATCATAAATGAAATATGTAAGCATCATAATCTTAATAACACCTATCTAACTAAATATGTTGAGAAACCTAAAAAGTTCAGGGAGTTTATTATGAAGCATCATAATTGTTGTAAAGATAAAGCAAAGCAATTACCTATTATTCTTATGTTTGGTGGATCATATACAACTTGGTTGAGGGAGGCAGATATTACTACGAATGAAGGTAATAGAATTAAGGATTTTGTTGAAATAGAGGATTTTATGAAAACGATTATTGAAATAGTATATAATGCTAATCCACAGATTAAAAAAGATGTATTGAAACAAGATAAAAATAAATGGAAAAACGAAGGAGAAGCAAAACGAGGTGTTATGGGTCTTTGGTCGCAATCCATAGAGAAGATTATTCAAGAAGAATGTATAACATATCTTATCAATAAAGATGTATGTAGAATAGAAGATGTTGTCCCCTGCCAAGATGGTTTTATGATTTTGAAAGAAACTGATTACGATGGTATTTGTGGTGAATTAAACGAACATATTAAAGAAACATATAATCTAAATATTGGTTGGATCAAGAAACCTTTTGACGAGCAGATTGAAATACCAGACCATCAAGAAGTATTATCATTTGAGGAGTGGGAAGATATATTGAGTGTTAAAATGTTGGCGGATAGATTTTTAACCGAGTTTGGTGATTATGTTATAAAAACGAAACAAGGAGAGTTAAATGTATATTGGGGTGAAAAAATAAATGGTGAAGTTGTAAATGGTAGATGGTATAATGAAACCAACAAAGATAAGCAATATAAGTTATACAGATATATTAGTGAGGACTTATTTACTATTATTCATAATGAGATTGTAGGAGCAGTAGAGTTAGATGAGAAAGATATTAACAAGTTGCTTAAAACATTACGAACCAATTGTAGTGTATCTAATAAAATGAATGATATAATTAAGCACATACTAACCAAAGCATATGAGATTGAAAAAGATTTTAATAGTGATCCATTCTTATTAGGATTTAATAATGGTGTATATGATTTGAAGAATGATTGTTTTAGAGATTATACTTTTACAGATTATATAACATTATCTACAAAATACGATTACAAAGAAGTAGATTATAATTTACCAGATAATCAAGAAATAAAAGAAATGTTGAGTAAGATTATTGAGGATATACACCCAGACCAAGAACATAGAGAATTGTTTTTAAAGGTATTAGCATCTGGTTTAGATGGTAGAGCATACCAGAAGTTATTTCTATTTAACGGACAAGGTGGTAATGGTAAGGGTTTAACTGGTGCTTTAATGGACGCAGTATTAGGAGAGTATTACTTTCAACCTGGTAATGGTATTCTAAAAGATGTGGAAAGAGCGAACACTCCCTCACCAGATATGTTTAATTTAAAGAATAAAAGATATATCAACTTCAAAGAAGTAGCAGGAGCGGTTAGAGTTGCTATGTTAAGAAACCTTACTGGTGGTGGTAAGTTCTGTGGTAGATTATTAAATTGTAATCCAGAGAGTTTTTATATGACTGCTACATTTGTTATGGAGTTCAACAACTCACCAGATTTAGATGGAAAACCTCAACGAGCAGATTACAGAAGATTAGTAGATTTATTCTTTCCTGTTAATTTTACAGATGATCCAAATAAAATAGGTAAAACTTTTGACGGCATACAATACAAAGAAGGTAATACTTATTATGAAACCCAAGAGTTTATCCAGAGGGTTAGAGATTGTTTTTTGGATCTACTATTAGGAGTATATAGAACCTTTAAAGATAAAGATGGTGATAAAGGAATGATATTTACAATTCCTCAATCTATTAGAGATAGAACTGAAAAGTTTATTGAAAACCAAAATGTATTCTTAAAATTATTCAATAATCATTATATTAAAACACCAGTAGAAGAAAGTGAAAGCAAAGAAGCAAAGAAAAAGAAAACTATGAGATTAAAAGATATATGGAATACATTAACTTATGATGATGAATATAAACGAATGCCTTATAGAGAAAGACGACAATATGGTAGAGATGAGTTTTATAAATGGTGTGAAGAACAATTTAGAATAGAAGGTAATAGTAAAACTGGTAAAATGATGATAGGAGTAAGTTTAAAAGAACAACAAGGTTGTATGTTAGATGTAGATGGAGATAGTGATAGTGATTAATCCATTTAGTAAATATTAATATTATGATTATTTTTTTCTAATATTAATATATAGAGATGAGTTTTGAAAAACCAGAACTAAAACGAACGGACACCGAACAAGTTGTTATTGATGATCCACCAAAGGAAGTATCAGCAGAAGAATTAGAACTTTTAGATATGAAGGAAAAAGCGATGAAATGTAAGATAATAGCATTAGAGAGTTTAGGACATAATCCCTTATCTAACCCAACCAATATGAATAAAAGAGATAAGAAAAAAGTGCTGGATATTATGACGAAATGGTTTCATACCAAGAGTGATGAAGAGATCCAAGATGAGTTTAATGATATAGTGTTATGTAAAGTATTGAATGAAACTGATGATTACACCAAGTATGGAGTAGAAAATAACAGAGTAGGACAACCACTAATGCCTGATGATATGATAGTATATGATGTAGCAGGGAATACTCTAACAGGCGAAGAAATGAATAAAGAAATAAGAGAAAGTAATGATAAAATCTTTAATAATTAAAATCCTAATACTTATAGTTTAGACCAAAATAGTAATTTATGTTATAATTTTCATAAATTATTATAATTTAATTTCTTATCCTAATGTATAGTGATGAGCGGACAACCGAACAGAAACCCCAGCGATGCCGACAAGTTTAGGCAACAATATTTAGCAAACCTTGACCTACGAGCAAGGTTAGATGATGTTAATTTACAGGCGAATAAGGTGTATAAACGAACAGGACAACTTCCAGTTGAACCAAGTGATTTTAGAACCACAGAAGAGAAATTAGCAGATGTAGAGAAACTAAAAGTAGAAGTTAGGTCAAAGTTAAGCGAGATTACGGACGGAAAAGAAGCAAACAAAATCGTTCAAGAACTCTCACCAAAACAGATGTTATTTTACTCTCAAAGTGCCGAAGCAATTAACAAGGAGATTAAACCAAAATATAGAATGGGTATATATGCCGAGATATTCCTACCCTTTTTGGTGAATTATATGAATACATTAGCGAATGTTAATGGTATTAAAACTGGTCTTCAACAAACCAGCGGAAAAGATGTTGAACTCAATTCCTTTGATATTGTGAAAGCATTTCCTTCTTTTGATGAACTAAAACGCTTTCAAGAAGAAGCATATAAGAGTTATAATGGTGTTGGAATATCCAAGCGTATTACTGGTCGTTTCAATCAATCTGTAATGAGATTAATGGGACTATTACCTTTGCTAAAAAGTGCCGTTGTTGATTTAAGAAGTCAAGGACAATTTATTAATGCCGAAGACCAGAACATAGGTTATAAACTTATTACTGATATTGGAGCAGAATTACCAACAAAGGTTCAATTAGATAGATGGTTGGATCAATCTATAATGTTTGCGAGGGCAAAAGATAAGGGAGGTATGGAGAACCATTTAGTTAGAGGTATTGAATTATTTATACTACAACCTGAAACATATGAATTGATTACTCAATTGGAAAAGATATTAGTAGGACTTCCTACTGATAAAGACCAAGGTAAAATAGTGCCTGGACGAAGTGGAAGTGAATTAAAATATCCAGAAGATACACCTGACCCTGTTAATTTTGAATTATTTACCAAGAGAGATTTAATTAAGTTTGCGAGAGATAATGGAATAAGAATTAGTAAAGCAATTGAAGCAGGAACTAAAAACAATTTAATTGAGTATCTTAATACCAGATATGAAGTTGGAATGAGTGATACATTAGACGAGAGAAAGATTAAAGGAACTGGTTTATCAAGAGCAAAACCCAAAGCAGTAAAACCGAGTATTGATTGGTTTGGAGGTGCTACACCTACACCGAGATTTGTTCCTTTTGGTAAGTATATAATTAATAAACATAGATTAGAGAATAATATAATTGCTTTAAAACGCCCTGCTGGATCATCAATTAAAGAGTTTCCAAGTGAAAGAATATCCAGAAGATTAGGTGGGATCATTAGAGGAATTACGAATAATGAAATGCCTGATTTTGATGATTTAAATGATTTAGACGATGCCGAAAAAGTATATCTCAATAGATTAGCAGATAAGAGCAATTTAAAGGATAGATTGATTTTACCAGCACCAAAGAAGAGTGATATAGATAAAGAGATTGATGAGTTTGAGATTATGAAAGGGCAAATTATGAGCGGTAATGATAATAAAGATTTAGTAAGAAAGTTTAAATCAACCCTACTAAAATTGAGTAATAAAGGGGTGATCCCAAAAAGTCAAGTGAAAGAATTACTTTTAGAATTAACTGAAATGGGTTTTTAATTTTCTATGTATAATATATAATGAATAGTGGATATTTTCCTGTTGTTGTTAGTCCTGGTGTAAGACCACAGACAAGCGATATTCAAGCACCATTCTTTTTCGGTGGTAGTCAAGTGCCTACAACTATAATGTCTGGTGGAGCAATTTACAATCCTACTGGTGATCCAGTCATAGCAAAAAAGAATAAAGAAATTGGTGAAAAAATGAGAGGGTTTAGAAGTGGTATGAAATCTTTAACACATAAAGGAGATTTAGATTTTACTACAAAGAAAGGTGATAAGGTGTTCCATAGGGACGGACATAATGTAGCGATGCCTTTTAGACCCTATAAAAAGATGGGTAGAGTAATGAGAAAGTAAAGTATTTAGTAATGTTTTATTGGAAAAAAATAATCTCTGGTTATAATATATAATATGCGAACAATTGTTCTAAATCGTAGCAATCTCGTCCAAGACGGACAGAATAACAAAATGATTTATAATTTTCCTGGTTCTGTTGAGTTTAAGGATAGTTTTGTTGCCCTATCACAAGTTAGTATGTATTATAGTTGGTTTAATATTAGTGAAAGATATAACAACAATATCATACAATATACCTGGGTTGTTGGTGCTACAACCACAACTTACACTATTGATATACCTGATGGTCTGTATGAAATAGCAAGATTAAATGAATATCTACAATTTGCTCTAATCCAGAACGGACATTATCTCGTTAATGGTGCTGGTGAGAATGTTTATTATTTAGAAATGATTGTAAATCCCAGTAGATACGCAGTCCAATTAAATACATTTTTAGTTCCTACTACACTACCAACTGGTTTTACTGAACCTGCTTCCTGGGTTGGTTATGCTACACAAACATTTAACCCTCAATTTATTCTACCTACTGCCGTAAATAGTATTTTAGGATTTATTCCTAATTTTACTACTAATGCTAATACTGGTAATGCTTATGTCCCTCCTGCTAATGATGACTATGTAAGCAAATTAGCAAATGGAACTTTAAGTTATATTTCTACCACCGCACCTGATATTCAACCTAATAGTAGTATTCTGGTTTCCTTATCTGGTATTGATAATAAATATGCTAATCCTACATCTGTAATTTATTCTATTGTTCCTTCTGTTGCTATTGGTGCTTTAATTAATGAAAAACCGCCCCAGTTTGCTTGGAATAAGTTATTGCCTGGAACATATAACCAATTGAGATTAACCATTTTAGGAACTAATCTACAACCCATTAAGATAAATGATCCAGCAATTACAATTCTTTTAGTGATTAAAGATAAAGGGGAATAAGTATTTAGTAAATATTAATATTATAATTATTTTTTTCTAATTATAATGTATAATATGAATTGTGATTTAAAGGAACAAGACCTTATGGAGATGTATAACAAACTCCAACAAGAGCAAATGAAGTTGATGACCGAACTTAAAAACGGACAAGAAGACGATAAGGATACTACAAAACAAATAACCGAAATAAATAAATTAACTCTCGGCATAATGAGATTTAGAAACTTAAAGAAAAGTATAGAAAAAAAGAAAGATGATTAACTAATTAATTATCTCTATATATTATATAATAATGGTTAGTAGGACTATCACAACTCACAGAGCGTATATTCCTGGTATGAAGCATTTTGGTTTAGCAAGACATACAAGGGGTAAAATGGAAGGAAAAGGTATAGGAGCAGTTCTTTTAGACGGCGGATTAGGTGGTGGATCTTCTTATGATGGTGTTGATGATTATATTAGAACTACTGGTGTAAATCCTTCCAGTATTAGAGGAAGTGGTTTAGGAAAAAGTATTACATCTAAATTGTCTGGATTATCTATACAAAAACCACCCACCAAAAGAAAACCCCAAAATATCAACTTCACCCTTTAAGGAATAATCTATTTAGTAATTTTTTTGTAAATGTGATTATATAATATTTTTTATCTTATTATATTATATAATGTGTGATAAACTCGTTTTTGACCTATCGCAAGAGGTAGAAGGTTCGCCTTCCGTTTTCGTCAAGAAGGACTGGTTGAATATTCTGGACAACCAGAACGCCAACTACAATTCCAATCAATCGGTTATTGATACTTCCCAACTTTCCAATAGTAATAAATGGATGTCTTACAGAGAGGCATATTTAAGCGTTCCTATGCTTCTTTCTCTCGCAACAACCGACCTTGCTTCTGCTGGTGGGTTTCAACCTGCTACTGATGCTACAAGTGCCGATTATGCTGTCGGTTTAAAAAATTGGTTCGGTCAAATAATTCATTCCTTAACTTTGGATTATAACGGCACAACCATCATTCAGCAAACGCCCTGGTGTAATATGTGGAACTCCTTTAAACTTATGACTTCTTTAAGTTGGGACGATGTAGATACGCAAGGTGCTACAATTGGTTTCTACCCTGATGATCCACTCGCCTGGACTTTTGTTGGATCTAATGCTGGTGCTTTGGTTGCTGATAGTGCTGGTTCTGGTGTATGTAATACCAGTAATCATATTACCACTCCTAACCTTACAATCTTCAATCGTTATAGACAAACCGAAGGTAATGAAGGTCTATTGAAACGCCAACGCTACATCAACTATGACCCTGATGCTACTGCTGGAACTTCTATTGGTGGAACAACCAACGCCGCCAACTCTCGTTTCAGTAATCTTCTTTCCAGTTCTACCACCAGTCAAATCTGGAAATCTTACATTTCCCAAAAAACTAATGGTGCTAATGCTGGTAATCAAGGTGTTTTTGCTATTTCTATCCAAGCAACAATTTACCTTAAACATCTTCATTCTTTCTTCGCTATGTGTCCCCTTCTTAAAGGTGCTTATATGAAGATGACCCTAAATCTTAACAACTCTTCTACCAGTTTTACTACTACTGATGTTGTCGGTCCTCCTGTTGAAAAGACCATCACTCTAACTGGATCTTCTAATGCTGTTGGTGGTGTTGTTCCTATTATGATTGCTTCTGGTAAGACCCTTAATGGTTCTTCCCTTGCTCTCGGTGCTTCATCTTATACAGCAAATCTTTCCGTTGGTGCTGTGTGCCTTGACCCTGCTATTAGTGGAGTTGTAAATAATGGTGGTGTTGGTAAATCTATTTACCTATATGTTCCCAGTTATACCTTTAACCCTGTCTTTGAGCAATCATACCTCTCCTCACCAATTAAGTCCATAAAATATACTGATATTTACCAATACCAAGTGCTTAAAGTGGGTGGTGGATCAGGACAAGTTAATAACCTTATTACAAATGGTATTGCTAATATTAAGTCCATTCTTGTTCTTCCATTCTTCTCTTCTGGTGTTGTAAATGCTGGTCTTCCTACTGGTATGCCTGTATATCAATCTCCTTTTGACCCTGCTGGTTGTGGTGCGGTTAGTCCTATGACTGGTCTTACTAACTTTAATGTTGTTGTATCAGGACAGAATGCTATTTACAATACTCAACGCTATTCCTTTGAGGAATACAATAACCAGTTCTACGGCGTTAATGCTGTAAATGGTGGTATGACTGATGGTCTTACATCTGGACTTATTGACCGCCTCGGTTTTGATATGGAATACTCTTTCTACTATGTGGATCTTTCAAGAATGCTTCCTGTTGAGGAAAGTGTCCCAAAATCTATCCAACTCGTAGGACAGAACACCTCACAAAAGGAACTTGACCTTTTCGTCTTTATTGAATATGGTGTTGGTGTAGATATTGATGCCCTTACTGGTGTAAGAACTTAATTATATAAACAGAATATATGAATAGAATTGAAAATGATTTACTCATTCCAAAAATAAGAAAAAGAAATAAAAAAAAAGTATCTTTTAAAAAATGGTTTTGTTGTTTTGACTATATAACCTATTTTAGTTAATAGTTAGATAATGTATTATGGATACATTATTTAATCATTTAGGAATTATTATTATCTCACAATAATATATAATAATGAGCGGAATGGAGTATAAAACCATAAAGTTTGGTGCTTCACCAAAACAACTATCAAAGTTGAGGAACGGACACAGAGTTAGAATTAAACCCAGAATGTCTGGAAAGGGTTATTGTATGATTGTTGATCCAACACATTACTCATCAATCAGTCGTTCTTTTGGACGAGGCAAAGGTGTTGAACTATCCTTATCACCAGAAGAGATATTACAAAATCAACAAGCAATCGGTTCTATGGAAGGAGAGGGTATTTTTGATGACCTCAAAAAAGGTGTAAAAGCAGTAGGTAAAGTTGTTCTACCATTAGCAAAAGAAGCAGGAAGAGCAGGTCTTAAATTAGCAAGTGAGGGAGCAGATAAATTAATTGATGCTGGTGTTGAGTATGCCCCAGAACTTTTATCTGGTGCTTTAAGTGCTGGTGCTATGGCGTTGGGACAACCAGAATTAGTGCCTGGTGCTATTGCCGTAGGAAATGTTGCTGGAAAACAATTAGGAAAATTAGCAGGACGAGAGGCAAAGAAACAAAAGAATAAATTGGTTAAGAAAGGTGATGACGCATTAGCACCTAAAAAGAAATCTAATAACAGAGGTTCTACTACTACCAACCAACGAGCAACTATGAGTAATAGTTTAGAAGGACAAGAACTATATGATAGAAGTTTAGGGCAAATGAACGAACTTATGGGAACTAATTATGGATATATGGGACGAGCAGGTTTAGCAGGATTAGATTATATGACTTTACAAGCATTAGCGGATCAAGCAAGACAGACCCAGATGAATAGACCTACTACATTTGACCAACCAGATAGATCCAGTTTTAATTCTAATATGTTAGGCAACAGAGGAAGTATGAGATGGATTGGTGGAAGTGGTGAGGGATTATATGCTGGTAAGCAAGGAAGAGGAATATATGCTGGTAAAGGATTTAGGGCATCTGGGGGACAGATAGGAGGAAAAGGAACACCTCAATTACCTCCTGCTTTACAATCTCAACCTTATAGTGCTAATTTCCAATTTGGAGCAACCCTACCTCCTCAATATCAACATATTCATAAACAAGGACAAAAATAATTTAGAATTAATTGTAAAATTAATTTTCTCTGTATATAATATATAAAATGAGTTTAACCGATGTTGCTTTAAAAGAACTCTGTAAAAGAATGGATATACCATTAGCGGAAGTGTGCTTTAAGGACGATTTACCTAAAAAATTAGAGTTTAATAAAGGGTATATCATCAATTTAGAAGATGAATATGATGAAGATGGAAAACGAAATGGTGGATCACACTGGGTATGCCTACAACTGAATAAGTATCCTAATGGTAAAACAGAAGGTATTTATTTTGACCCCTATGGTGTAGGAAAACCTACTGATGTTAAGAAAGCAGTTGAAAGAACCATAGGTAAGAATATACCAGAAACCACAAAGGACATTCAGTCATTAATGAATAATGCTTGTGGGTGGTATGTATGTGCCTTTTTACATTTCATAAATAGTAGTAAATACAGAAGCAAAGATTTATTTACAGATGTATCTACATTTCTGGATATGTTTGATGACCTTAATGAGAGTGTAGATTTTAAGAAGAATGAATATGTATTAAAGCATTTCTTCCGTAGTAGTGATCCAGAAAAGAGAGGAGCAGTAGATATAGATTTAGAACCAATTGTAGAAAAAGATGAGGGAGATAGATTAGACCTTACCAAAATACCAGTAGGTATGAAAATGGTAGAAAAGTAGCAAACTGGTTCATCATTTTCAATATTTTTATAAAAACATTTTTCATTTTTTATTAATCATAATCAATTAATAAAAAATTATTTAGAAAATCTTTGAAACTACCGCACACCTTTACTACTTTGCTACTTTATTCTTTCTTTACATAGGTCTTCAACATTTCTTTTGATGATCCCATATCCTCCATAGTATCTGCTATTGCCTTTTCTTTCTTAATAGTATCAGCAAACTTATCAGTAAGGTATGTATGCCTTAATTGATTTACACCTACCTTTTTACCATTAAAGATTTTATTTAATCTCTGGTTCAGTTTTACAGCACTTAACTTATTCATATTAGCATCAAAGAAAAGATTTTCAGTTGGATTAATCTTAATCCACTTTGCTATAATATTCTTTAACTGAACTGGAATATCTACTACCTGTTTGCCGTATGTTTTTGCGGTCTTATATGAATTAAAAATAAACTTATTCTTTTCCATATAATTATCCTTATTGGTGTCTATGTTTCTTATTTTAAAATCAACAAAATCCTTACTTCTACGAGGACTAATATAAGCACCTCCTAAAACACATAGAATAATATAATTTTGGATCTCCTGTAAATCGCTAATTGTCTTACTACTCTTTTTCATTATTGCTTCGGCATTCTTACGGAGTTCTGCTACGACTTTATTGACGGCATCTTTTTCAACCCAACTTTCTTCCTGTTTCTCGCTCTTTTCTTGCTTGTTAATGTCGGCATTATAATCCCTAACATCTTTCAACATTAAATCTCTGTATTGCTTATTGTCCGTAATAATTACCAAAGCACTTAATATGGTCTTTCTTCGGTTCGGTGGTATTCCTTCTAAATATTTCAGGACAGGAGCAGGGGTTTTAAATCTGTCTAAATTATAATCTTCTTCTTCAAAAACTTTTCTATATAGGTTCTTTAAGATTGATCCATAAGTAGTGAGAGATGATTTTGAAAGTGAGGGACGCTTTTTAGAAATGTATTCCTTAATGTTTTCCATTCTATATATAATATTAAGAGAGAAAATATATTTAGGAGTTTTAATTAAATTATTAAGATTAATTTTGAATAATTTTTTATATAGTTATATTATATAAATGGAGTTTAGGAGTTTTAAGAATGACCTTAAATATGGATTAGACAAAGAGTTAGAAGTTATAGATATGCTAAAACTTAACTGGGAAGATGAAGTTGATATTAAGAACACAAAGGACATATATGGTGATGACTATTACATATATGATTTTGAAGCAAATAGCGGAACGAGTTGGGAACTAAAAAGTAGGAGATGTAATAAGCACACATATCCAACAACAATAGTTCCAGTATCCAAAGTAAGAGATACAGATAAGAAACAGGTATTCGTATTTAATTTTAAAGATGCTTGTTGCTCTCTTGATTATGATAAGGAGTTATGGGATACTTTTGAGATTAAAGATGTAATGACTTATAGATGGGGTATTAAAGATAAACCAAAACCACACTATCATATACCAGTTGCTATTTTAATTGACTTGGTAAAGGTAATGAAGTTTCCTTCTGTTGAAACATTCATAACACATAAAGAACTTCCTTCCATTCCATTATACGAATGTTAAGGATTTATACTATATTATATGATAATTCATATTAATTATCATATTATACTATGAAATACTATATAAAGTATTAATAAAATTAATTTTATTAAGTATTTATACACTTTTATACAATAGTTTATCTTAATAATTATATTATATACATAATTATAAAGTATTTACTTAATTATTAGATTATGGTATAGGGTTCTTAACTTTATCAACTAATTTCATTCCATAATTATTTATCTTTTTTGGGATCTTAATTCCTGGTTTGAGTTCTAATGGTATTTTTTTAAATCCAGTATAATCTACTCGGTGATGTGTTCTACCATATCTCTCACTAACCTTTGCTACTTCTGGGTGCTGGTCTGCTAATGACTTTGCTTTTTTATATAAACCATCTTTTTCCTTATAGATTTTTTCATTACCTCCTTTATTTGTTAATGTAGTTTCTTTGTTCGCCATTACACAATTAAATAATATTGTTGGAAAACCTGCTTTTAATAATCGTAATGATAAATCTGTATCTTCATTATATTTACCTCTCCAACCCTCACCTATAACATCTGGTATATCGTTGCTTAATAATATAGAAGAATAAACCCTTGTATTTTTGGTTATTGGATCTAATGCTGGGTTCATACCAAACATAGTATAATTATGTCCGCTCATTTTTACACCAACATACCTATCAGTATAATCTTCAACCATTCTAAAAACACAACCTCCTACAACTACACTTCTTTCATTATTCAATAATCTTTTATAATCACCAATATTATCATCTAATATCCAGTGCCGTCCTTTCTTGCTCTTACTTCTGGCGTGATCCATTATGAATTGTCTTGCTGGAATACCTCCTTGGTCTTTACCTAAATATTTCTTTGGTAAAACTAATATTTTACTCTTATCAATATGCTCGGCATAATTATCGTATTCTTGCGGTTCAACAACAATCTTATATGGAACTTTACACCATTCTAAATATCTACTTGTTAATCGTCTTTCCCATCTTCCTTTGGATAATATATAGATAGGGTATTTCGGCATATGTCCCTCACTTTTCCACATCTTATTTTTATAGGGATTAAGTATCTTATTTGGTCTTTCTGGAAACCAACCAAAAGTTTTCTTTGAAAGGTTCTCACCTAATATATCACCAATAGCATTTAAAAATGGTTCTGCTTGATTTCCTTTCTGTATCTGTATGACTATATGTTTGGTATTTAATAGTGCTGGATTTTGTTTATATTCAGGCATATCATACCAATCACAACAATCAATAAAGAACTCTTCGTTTTTATATCTTGATGATCCAATTTTTAATTTACTTAAATCAACATTTATTTTAAATCTCTTCAATACTGGTTTAAACTTGGTAAGAAATTGTTTCATTTTTACCTCTGTTGGAGTATGTATAGTTATATTTCTATAATCCTTATTTCCTTCTATGAAGTTAATTTTAAGATAATAATTTACTATTTCCCCTACACCTTTGCCCTCTATTCTATTGACGGACGATGAGGGCATACTCGCCCCATTTAGTTTTTTCGTTCCTTTGATGCTCTGGTTAGTGCTTCTTTGTAAGAGCAACCATCTCTCTTTTGGACTGCTTTAACTTGGTCTATCCAAGCACTACGCTTTTTAACACCAACTCCACTCATCTTAACAAGTTCTTCACCTCCCTTTGCTCCACCATAAGAACCTGCTAATGATCCAGCAGGACCACCTGCTAATGAACCTGCTAATCCACCCAAAGCACCAGTAAGGACTGGGACACCTTCTCTAAATGCTTTACGACCTAACTTTTCAGCAATTCCTCCTTTACTAAATGCTTTATCTACTGGTTTAAATACTTCTCTGTTGATAGTGCGTCCTGCTTTCTTGAACCATCTTCCTGCTTTCTTGAAGATATTACCCCCATCAATTTCATCTAAAATAGGGTGTCTAATAGCACCACCTTCCATTCCAGAACCACACATAGCACAACCAGAACCAGCATACATACCATCTCCACCAGCATACATACCTTCACCAGCATATAATCCATCTCCACCAACACCACTTAAATAGATGCCTTCGCCATCAGTTTCCTTCTCTAACGCTTTCATCTGCTTCTTGGTAAGTTTCTTCACCATATTTATACTATTACCAGAGATTTTATTTTTCTTTGGAAGCAATACATTTAAATAAAATCTTGCCCTTTTAATAGTAGTTTTATTATACTTCTTTGGATCTTTCAATAACATTTTCGCAAAATCTTCTAAATCTTTTATTGAAGTTTTCTTATGTTTATTTCTAAATCTATTGAATTGTTCTGTAAATGATCCCCATTTAATATCATCAAAATCAATATCGTCTTCATTAACACCTGTTCCTTCCATCTCTTCATCATCACTATCAAAACCATTTCCGCCAATATCCATATTATCAAAGTTCTCATCTAAATCACTAAACTCGCCATCAGTAGCACCATCATCATTAAAGTAATTCATAATAGCATCAAAACGACCCATCATTACTGGTAGTGGTGCGTTTGGTATGCCTTCTAAATAATTCTGTAATGAGTTTCTTAAAGACATTTGACTTACTCCATCACTATTAGCATTAATGATAGTCATTAAATCACTAAAAGTTCCTCCTTGTCTTATAGCATTTTCAATAACGCTTATTTGTTGTGCGGATACTCTTGGTGATTGAGGGGGTGTTGAAAATCCATCATTAATCATACCTCCTTTCATATAAATAAATCTATCTTGTAATTCCCTCATTTTCTTACCCTTTAATGTAGCATTCATTTTCTTATTCTTAATAGCATTCATTTCATCTTCATATAGTTTATTAATATCTCCACCTTCCATAAATACATTTGCTCTTGCTCCTACATCAGTTAGAGTATTACTCAACTTTCTTAAATAAGGTAAATCTCTAAATAATTCCTTTGTATTTTGTTTAACAAACTTTCTATCAGTAGCATCACCAATATTATTACTATTTAATATACCCATTATGAAGTCCTGGCAGTTGTTGTCCTTTGCTGAATAACCGAAAAACTTTTTATCACCCATACTGGATTTGGTCTTATTTATAATTGTATTTAAATCTAAACCAGCAGGAAAATTAACAACTCTTTCTACTTCGGTTTTGGGTCTTTTCTTTGGGTTCAATTCCATATTAATTCTTTCATTTTTCTCTACTAACATTCGCTTACCATCTTCTAATGTAAATATAATAAATAAATGGAACAACTGGTCAAAGTCATTTTCTTTTTGTCTTTGACCGAACTTACCACCAGAAAATAATGATAAAGCACCAGTAAGAAGACCAGAAACAGGACTTCTACCTATTTCAATACCTTTAATAGTGGTTGATCCATATGAGTTTAATAGTTGCTTTAATCTTGGTGCTAATTGAGTAATATTACCAGTAAGAACTGCTTTTACTTTATGTTTCTGGTCTTTATATGTTTCCTTTAATCCTTTCTTTAATCCAAACTCTCTAATATTACCAACTACATCACTAATAATTCCTTCTCCTTCGGCATCTGCTTTTGCTTTTGCTTCTTTTCTCTCTTGTCTTTTGCGTTTATTAGATGCTAATGTTTGCTCTCTTTTCTTTTGTTTCTTTTCTTCTTCGCTCTCGTATTTTGTAGGTCTTCCTCTTTTCTTTGGTGCTGGTGCTGGTGGTTCTTTTCTTGCTTTATTTACTGCTACATTTTTAGGTAAGATTTCAGGTCTTCCTCTTTCTTTTGGTTTGGTATGCTGTAATTGTGGAACATCTTTCGGTGCTTTATTTTTATACTTTTCTACCAATTTATAATGGTTCTTAATGGTTGCTCTGTCCTTTTTACTAAATAGTTCCAAAGGGATTGGATCACTCATATCCTCAACCAGAACCGCATTTTTTACTGGTTTTCTGGTTAATTTAAGTGCTTTCTTTTTTCCTCTTGTGCTTAAACTTCTTTCTTGACTGGTAGGATTTACCAGTTTATATTTTCCTTTTTTACCCATAGGCATAACGAAATACTCTGGTAGTATTAATTCACTATCACCAAAAATTGGTGCTACAACTTCATCTCCGCTCGTTTTCAACTTCGGCATAATATATTATATATTTACATAATATTTTATTTTCCAAAATTAGATTGTTATTTTAAAATAATTCCATAGAAAATCAGCAGTTATATATTTTAAGATCCAAATAGTAGTTTCTATCATAATCATTACCATAATATATGAATAGATAAATTATTAGGTGAGTATTTATTCTTTTTCCATTCTCCCCTTATTTTAGTTGCTCTATTTAAATAATTCTCTCTGCGTTTATTATCTTTATGTTTTGTAAAATCTTCCATAGGTGGTTTAAATCCTCCAAAATGAACCCATTTACCCTCTGGTGTTTTTACCATATACTTTTTATCTTTTCTACCTGATATTTGTATATCTACATCTTTACCCAGATAATTCCTCGCTTTTTGAAATACTTTCTCTGGATCACTATATTTTTTTATTAATTCTTTCTTTTCCTTACTTACGAAAGGTTGTAAGTTTTTCTTACCTTTTACCTTCTGCTTTTCTCTTATTTTCTTTCGTTTTTCATCATAATCTAACTCTGCTTTCGTAATTGGTGTTTTCTCATTTACTCTAATTGTAGGTCTATATGTAGGGTATTTATCATCATCTTTATCATTAATATCTTCCCATTTTTCATCAAACCATCTATCCAGTCCTTCCTCATTTTTCTTACCTTTATACTTACCACCATATTCTTTGTATGTTTTTACAATAAACCCAGATTTATAAGCACTTGGTTTATCATATACTAAATCAGCATATTTTCTTACCTGTTCGTATAGTTCTTTATCCAAAGGTTCGCTCATTATATATTATCAGGAGATAAAATTAAATCTTCTTCTTCCTGTTTATCCTCTGTAATCATTACCATTTTTTCATCAATATCATTTATTATTTCATTCATATCATCAGCACTATAAGATGGTCTTGGTTTATGATAAGCGGTTGGTAATTTTAGTTCCATTCCATCATCACTACCTTTTGGTGTTAAATCAACATATTCATTAGGTATTGTGGTTAATGTATCTACTGATAATTTCCGTTTCAATAAATTAGATGCTTCTGTTAGTTTTATATAATGACTATATTTTTTATTTAAATAATCCTTCCCATCTTCTCCTCTATTCTCTCTTCGTAATGATAATGTTTTAAACAGGTCAATTGATAAAGTGTAAAAATCTTTACTTTGTTTTAATTCTAATTCCATATTAGATTGTATCCCTAAATATAGTTCATAAGCACTAATAATTCCCATAAACATACCAATTAAGCAAGTGATCCCAGATATTATTTGTTGTTCCATTAATGGTTGTAATCCAACACTCGCAGTAGAGTTTATAGATGCTAATACTATTAATGGTAATCTAAACCACTTTCCATACCCTTTAAAATGATAATATCGTTTTCTATGATACTCACTTAAATTAACACAATTAATTCTTAACTTTTCCAGTATATCTTCAACTTCACCAGTCCATTCTCCCATACTATATATTTAAGAGAGATTATTATAATCCAAAAGGACACCCATTAGACCATACTTCCGCACTATCTATTGACTGGAATGACGCTCCTACATTTTCAAAAGCAATCGTAGGACGGAATGCTGTTGCTTGTGGGACAGGGTGATCCAACCAATTTACTTTAACTTCTGCTCTTATTGCTTCTTGGGAACTATCCACACCAATAATTTTGATGCTATAATTAAGAGGTGCTTGTAAATTAGTAGGTTGATTATTATATACCAAACTACAACTCCATTCTACTACTACTTGACTTCCACCCAAAAATCTATTTACCTGAACTGCTGGACACTGAACTCCGCTTGGTGCCCCCTCATTTACCCAACTTGGATCAGTAAAACTATTACCATAATAAGTAATTCTACTATAATTAATGTCTGGTGTTCCTGACGGCATATCTGCTAATATCATAGGACATATAAAAGTATTAGTATCTGGTAATGTAGCAACCATTCTACAACCCCAACTTTGTATGAACCCTGGATTAACACCCCAATCAAAAACCTCAAAACCAGTTTGTAATCCAATACCTCTTGTGAGATTATGTCCTCTACCATCATTAACACTTCCAACTATAAATGTATATGTAATAAAATCACCATAACCACTACCTCCTCCTGTTGTCTGTAATTGTCTGCCTCTAACACCAGTTCCATAGAACGAACCTACTGGTGTAGAATTAAGACCTGTTTTATTTGTTAGTTTTATATTACCTTCTTGATCCATCGTTGTATCTTGATTGGTATTTGTGGTTAATATAATATCGTTTGTAGGTGATATTATTTCTAATGGTTGTCCTGATGCTCCTGTAAGTGAGGAACATTCCAATATTCTACCTCCGCCAAAATCACCAATAGCACCATTAAAATTAACACTACTTCCTGTGGTTAAATTAATATCACCAGCATTAGCGGTTAATGCTAATCCACTTGTAGCAGTTATATCAATACTATCAGTAGAGGTAATCTCTCCATTTGTTCCGTTCATTTGTAAATTAAAATTACGACCTATACCAGTAGTTAAATTAAGAGTATCATTTACACTCATAGTAGTAGAATTAGGGTTTGGTTGAACTGCTATTGTATGTAATATTCGTAAATGTAATGTATCCCAACTTGCCGAATAATTTGTTCCTGTTATAGTGTTTATTCTGGAAAATGAAGTTCCATCAATAATCACCTCTTTTTCACCAGTTAATCTATCAATTCTCATTCGTAAAGCATCTGCGTCTAATTGAACTTGTTTGGTTAATCCAGTATTGTTAATTATAACTGGTGAGTTGTCCGCTCCAATAACATCTTGATATGGATTTAGCATATTATATAATATAGAAAGATATTATATTTCTAAATTATAATGATTGTTAATTAGGTCTTAATTATATATACCATAAGGTAATGAAAAGGTTTCTTATCAAAAGCACTTGTTCCTGTGCCTATATTTAATTGTAATGAGATATTATC
>Ga0181400_1000160_pt1 | contig 26898 bp, 28 predicted proteins | sample 23SPOviralmetaG_FD_130129 | JGI IMG/M metagenome (GOLD analysis project Ga0181400, IMG submission 130129) | Marine viral communities from the oligotrophic San Pedro Time Series (SPOT) site, San Pedro Channel, CA, USA - 23 SPOT_SRF_2011-06-22 | ecosystem: Environmental > Aquatic > Marine > Strait...
ATATTATTTTATAATTTAAATAATATTAGATAATATTAGATAATATAAATAATATTGGTAATATAAATGTATAACAAATTAGGAATAAAATATTTAATGTATAGATTGACTATAGTAGAAAATAATAAAACATATATGTTATTACCATTAGAAATAAGAAAGATTATATGGGATTTTGCTCATATATATCCATATATACAATGTTTTATATGTGATAAAATATTAATATCATTATCTGTTAATATTGATAAAAATGCAAATAAATCAGAAGATTATACAATTATTAATGGTATGACAAAATGTAATAAATGTTTTATTGATTAATAAATGCTAATCATATAAAATTTTCTCTCAATATTGATGTCATATTAGGTTGTAATTTTATTATATTACTAAAATCTGAAATTTTTACTTTATTATTATAGACAAAATAATAAAAATAAAAAATAAAAATAAAAATATAAATTATATGAGAAATTTATTAAAAGCTTTAATATTATTAATAAATTTCGTATCCATTATATTTACTGCAATGATACCTCAACTATCACAAATTAAAGTAAGTAAACGAGTTTTTAATAATAAAATTGTTAAAGTTTATGAGAGAAGATATGCGGAAAAAAAATCTACTCATGCGTTGTTATTTTATACTGGTGCAAATTCACTTATACCCGGGGATATTTATAGTAATTTTATAAATTCATTAAATAATTATAATTTTTCTGTTATTATTGCACCAAATAATCAAAAAGCAAATAATTTATTATTAGACAATATAATAAATGAATATAAATCTATAATTCCATTATCTCATTCAAGCGGATATATTAATGCTATTAATACAATTAATACTTTTGATACAATAAAAAATGCTATATTTTTAGATCCAGTTGATAATAGTTTACTATACAAAAAAATACCCAGAAATATTAATTCTAAAATACAAAATGTATTAATAATTAATGCCGAAAAATCTTATAGATGGTCTCTCTATCCTCTTCAAATACCTTTTATACCTTTCTTCTCATTAGATATTAAAAAATTTAAAGAAGAATTATCTAATAATAATGATAATAATAATGATAATAATAATGATAACAGAAAAAATATTAATATTAATATTAATAAAATAGAAGAAACGAATTTTGGTCATAGTGATATATTAGACACATTATGGAGTGATTTAATGCATGTTACATTAAGTAGAGGAAACAAAAATAGAGATCAAGATTATTTAAACTTATATATTCAACGGATATCTGAACAAATTATAAATTTTATTAATGAAAACGATTTAAAGGACGATAATATAAATGAAAACGATTTAAAGGAAGATAATATATCACCATCATCAGAGGAATAAAATTAGTTTTTAGAATAATAAATAACAGTAAATAAACCGATCATAGAAATAATGATCCCTATAATAGTTTCTCTTTTAATATGTTGATTAAAAATATAGATGCTAGCTAGAATTGAAATAATAATATTAAAATTAATAATTATGTGAGTATATGATATATTTGGAGAATATAGGAGAGAATAAAATGTAATTATGGTAGTAAAATATATTATAAATGGTAATAAAGATAAAACAAGTATATTTATTTTGTTATTATTATTATTAATATTATTTTTGATTTTATTAATAGTATAAAATATTGTATTTATTTTATAATTAGTGATTATATAAAAAAAGCTGATAATTCCTGTTAAAATGTATAAAATTGATATTATTAAGATAATATCTATTTTTTCATTATTTAATTTATTGATATAGCTAAAAATAATAAGTTTAAATGATGTTAAAAAGCATGCTATAAAAGCATAAATAATCCATAAATTTGTCATATAAAAAACGTAATAAAAAATAAAAAAATAAAAAAATAAAAAAATAAAAAATAAAAAATAATTATTATGTTTAATTATGTTATAATGAAAAAAAATTGATAAAAAGATATGTCTAATATTATAGGTTCAAAAACACAGATATAATGTCAAAGCGCCAGAAAACAACCAATAACTCTTCCAATCAAACAAATGTATACTCATCTATTTTGAATGGAGAAGTTTCAAGTTTGAATACTTCATATACTCAAAATGTGACTGTAAAAGTAAATAATATTATCAAGACATATGAGCAAATTTTGCTTGTTCCACCACAAGTGGAAAGACAAAATGGGTACAGGAATTAGACGATATAGTTAAATATTATCTCGGTAATTTCTGGTGGTAATTTGTTAAAATAAGTATTAAACATTGAATGGTAAATATTGTATATTTTTTTATAATTAAGTTTATTAATGTATTTATTTATAAATAGGATTTCATTATATTCTAATAATATATCAGTAAGTTTGTATTGGACACACCAGTTTCCGTGGCATAAAATGCTTGAACAACAGAAACAACTTTCTTTTTTTAGGTTTAAAAACATAGGATTAGTTTGATATAAAATACGATAAAAGAATATAAATATATTTTTATCGAGAATATGAAATGTGTTACTAATATTATTAATTAATTTATTATAATTTAAAATGTTTTTTTTATAATCATAGTTTGGGTCTAACAAATTATATTTACATATTTTCAAAGGTTGAAATGGGTAATTGTTAGTAATATTAAATGATAATAGCAGGTCATCTTTTAAATAAATATTTAAATAATTAGGATGATTAGTAAAATCTTTACTATGTAAAATATATGTTAATGATTTTACAAAATCATTGAATTTTAATGTATTTTTATGCTTTTTATTTTCTATAAATAAATTTTCATTAATATATCTTATTTCAGAATTTAATCTTTTAAATTGTACAGTAGAAGGCATTATTAAATGTTATATTAATATATAAATTATATTTAAAACAATTTTAAAACAATTTTAAAATAATTTTTTAAATAATTTTTTAAATAATTTTAAAGCAAGAAAATAAAATATATAGCAAGAATAAAATATATATAGCAAGAAAATAATATAAAAATATAGTAATATAAAATATAAATTATATATATTATTTATGTTTGAAAAATATTATAAAATATTAGAATTGCAAAACAATGCAACAGATGAAGAAATAAAGAAATCATATAAAAAATTAGCAATTAAATGGCATCCAGATAAAAATTTAGATAATAAAGAAGCTGCAGAGAAAAAATTCAAAGAAATAAGTGAAGCATATGAAGTTTTAACAAATAAAGACAAATACAAAGGACAAGAAATGTTTGGTAATTGTTCTAATATTAATCCACATGATATTTTTAATCAAATATTTAAAGACATGCATATGCAAACGAATAATGCACATACAACACACATTAATATTAATGATATTTTATCTCAATCGATGGGAAATATTAGAGTATCAACATCAACAACAAGCGTAAGGTTTGAGGGTGATAAAAAAATAGAAAAGATTGAACAAGTAATAAATGGAGTAAAAAAAACAACAATAAATGTAAGTCATGTAAATAGAAATAGACAAAGAGGAATAGAAGAGTTTTTATTTAGATAAATTTAAATATATAAATATATTTTATATGGTAAAGATATATAATATATTTTTTTTGATATTGTTCTCAGGTAATTTTAGTAGTTCTAATTGTTTTGTTCCTTTTAATAATGTTAAATCTATAAAAAAAAATAAAATAATTGAGACGATAGATTATACAAAAAATATAAATAATTTAAACAATTTAAATAACACTAAAAATACAAAACAAATTTTATTTATAAACAATCCTAAAAAAAATAGATTTAACAACACCATAATGCTCTTAGAAAATGATATATGTCCAGATTATTTGAACATGTTTGCACATATGTTAGATATAGAAAAGAATGAATTTATAGTAAAATTTATCACAAGTTTTTTAACAAAAGTAGATGGTTTTGGTGGTTATGTATTGCATACTAATGACATAATAATAAATAACATATTAAACAATAATTATTTAGATTTAGAGATAAAAAAAAAGATAATATTATTTTTCATAAAATTATCTCAATATGGAGATTCAACAGGTTCACACATATTAAAGTTATATTATGATTTAGTAAATTGTTTATTACATTCTTAAAAAGTAATAAAAATAAAAAATTAATAAAAGTAATAAAGTAATAATAAAAAATTTAATGATATATCCATATCCGTTAGTAAGAGCAAATAGAGCGATTGCGTTAGTATTAATTAATCCTCTACATCCAATAGAATCGATAGTAATAAGTGAGAGTATAAGTACGTTAGGTCCATTGATAAATCCTATGTTATCTAAAGAGACGATATGTATGTTAATGTCATTATATTATTTTCCATTATATGGGAGATTATTTGTTAAGAAATATTTTAAAAAAAATCAGATATTATATGAGGCAGAAGTTTGTTTATTAATGTTATTTAATTTTATAATGTATATAAATTAAAAAATAAAATAAATAGTAATAAATATATTTAGAGAATAATATTTAGATAATAATATTTTAATAATAATATTTTAATAATAATATTTTAGACGATAACAATATTATAAGGTGGTGGAGAGTCGCTATCATCGCTATTATTGTTTTCATTTAAAATATTATTATTTTCGTTGTTAAATTGTATAATATTTTGATTGTTAGTTTTAACAATGTGAGGAACGATAGTTTTTTTAATTTTTAACAATTTACAATTATTAAATATGATTTTGCATATAAAAATAAACATATACATTAAATTTAGGCATGCAACAATCATTAATATATTTCCAAGTATATAAACAAAGGTATAGATATGTTTATTATTAATTTGAATAACAAAAGCAAAATACAATCCGGGTATAACAATTAAACTAAAAGTTGACATAGTTATTATTACAACAAAACAATCATTAGTTAATTGATATTTTTTAACAATATTATATTTGATATTATTGAATTGTTTTTTGCAAATAGTGCATTTTTTTTTATTTAATTTTGTAATTAAATTTAATTCACATTCTTCGTGCAAATACATGTTTTTACATATACAAGGACTTTCTGGTGCATTTCCTTCATAACAAACATAACATTCTCCCACATTCATATTCATATTCATATTCATATTCATATTCATATTAATATTTATATTATATTATAATAATATCATTAATATTATTTTAAAAATTAATTAGTATGATTAACAATCCAAATAATTATTGAAATTAATAAACTACCCAAATTATCTAACATCTGTAATCCTTCAACTGAATAATGAGCTATCCATGGTAAATCATGGTTATAACTCCATTTAACAGTTTCAGCAACTGTTTCACTTACTCGTGTAGCAACATTATAATCTACTTGAGCGAGTTTATTCATAGCAAAAATTGTAACTGGTCTTGGTATAATAATATAAGTCATATAAATATAATAAATTATATTTTTTATATTAAAAATAAAAATTTAATATTTTTTTATTTTTATTTTTTAAGTAAATAAAAAATTTTGATTTTTTTTTTTATTTTACTATTTCATAAAAAATGACTGCAACTGATTTCTCGTTCCACGATCTTTTCGTTGATCTTACTATGCAACAAAGAGCTCTTTTCTTTGGTATTTCTGATGAAGCTGCTCCTGGTATTGTTTTAGCTGATGTTTCCAGTATTATTACAAATTATGCTGTTAAAGATTATTTAAATAAACTGTTCTTATTTGCCACAAACGATAATGTGGGTAATAGCTCTACCGATGATTTAACTGATATATCTTCAACTGATTTTAGTTATGCGTTTAATTTAAATCAATGGAATGGTAAATTTGTAACAACAAAAACTGAACGTAAAGAAGTAATTAAAAATCTATTAAGAGCTATCTTTGGTGCTCAATCCGATGCATTATTAAACATTGATGTATTTTCCAACGAAAATGCATTAGATACTGATATTTCTACTATTTTCTATAGTCGCGTTGTAGCTGATCAAAGTAGAAATTTAGTTGCTGCTGGTGTTCATGGAGCATATCTTGCACCAACAATTGCTGATTCTGATACATATCAAACATCGGCAGTAAATGATGTTGATAATGTTCAATTAAGTGCTGATTTATCAGGTGTTCCAATTACATCTACATTATTAAGACAAGCTTTAAATGCGCAAGTTAATAATCCATCTAATAACGTTTATACTCGTCAGTTTAATGATTCTAGTAATACAAGTAATACACTTTATGGTTTAGCTGATGGATGGAAAACTTTCCAATTTATTTCGGGTGACTCTTTACAATTCAATGTATATGTAGATTTATCAAAAGATTTATTACCAGGATTTGCGGATGCTTCTTTACAAGATATTGCTATGACTAACTATGTTACTAGATACAGAATTAAATTAGTAGCAACAGATGCTTCTGTTGCGCCTGATGCTGCATTCAGTTAAATTAGATTACATTAGATTACATTAGATTACATTAGATTATAACAATTATACAAATAAATATATTTATAATAAAAATAAATATATTTAAAAACTATTTAAAAAAAGAAATAAATATTTAAAAAAAAGAAATAAATATTTAAAAAGTATTTTAAAATAGAAATAAATATTTAAAAAGTATTTTAAAATAGAAATAAATATTTAAAAAGTATTTTAAAATAGAAATAAATATTAATAAATATTTAATGGATGACATAGAATTAAATGTAAATTTGTATAGTATAGATGAATTAGAGAATTTAATAAATTTAGATAAAAATTATTCAAAGGAAGATTTAGTAAAACAGATAGAGAATTTAAATGATAGATATGTTAATGATAATTCAGGAGATGATAATGGTAAGATATTTAAGTTTTTATATGACATACAAAATAAATTATTAAATAATTTAAATGATTATAATATTTTTAATATTTTTTCAAATAAAAATATAGAATCTGCAATTGAAGGAATGGATAATTTAAACGATCAGAGTAATTCAAATGATGAAGCTATATCTGATAATGAAGTAAATTCTGATGATATGAGAGAAAATAGTGAATTAAATGAAAATTTTGAAGATTTTAAAGAAGATGAAAATTTTAAAGAAGATGAAGATTTTAAAGAAGATAAAGATGAAGATAAAGATGAAGATGAATATGATATGAATATAAATAATTTTAATTATAGAGATATAAAAAAAAATACTATAACAAATAAATCAAATAAAAGAAGAATAAATACAATAAAGTTACAGGTATCATTAAGTTCAGAATTTAGAAAGAAAGTATTTATAGGAATAGGAAATAATGTAACAGAGCAATCATCTAGTACTGATTTTATTATAGAATTGCCAGATTTATTAACAAATATAACTTCAATGGAATTATTAAGTAGTGAAATTCCTTTATTAGAATATAATTTTTCCAGCATTAAAAACAATAATAAATTTAAAATAAAAATAAAAGACACAGGAGCAAATGAAGAAGAAACATATAATATATGCATTCCAGACGGATTATGGTATGCAATTAGATTAACAAAGTTTATGGAAACAAATTATATGAATTATTTAGGAGATGAAATATATCCTACTTCTCTTAATAATACTATATATGATCCTTCTGGCATAGATGTATTATTAAATCAAAATAAATTATTAAAATATTTAATTTTTGAAGTTAGTATACTTACAGGTAAAACAATTTTAAGATATAAAACATTAGGAGAGATAGATGCATTTAATACTAATGTTAGATTAGATTATCAAATTGATGTATTAAAGATACATAATAATCAGATATCTTTTAGTATAGAAAATGATAATGATATAATATATAATGAGAGAAATTTTAAAAATTCTTGTTTAGGAACAATGGGATATTTATATTCAGATATATATGATGTATATAATAATAATAATTTAAAAACAATAATTGGTTCAGATTCAAAATATAAAGAACCTTATGGTTATAATCAATATAAAGCATTATTAAGAAGTTCTAAAGTATTTGGAAGTGGTTCAGATTCTGGTTTTTATATATCGGTAAATGATTTTAATGGAGATCAAAGTCAACAGATATTAACATTAGGAGAGGATGCATGGACAACAAATAATGTATTAAGTAGGGTACAGATTAGTAGTACTGTTTTCCAGTCGAATGTATCAAATAGTAAATCTAGTTCATCGATAAAGAGAATTTATTACAATGAAGTAAAGATACAAAAATTGCATATAAAAGTATTAAATAAGTATGGAAATGTAATAAATTTGAATAATTATCCAACGAATTTTGTATTTGAATTTACAAAAAATGTAAATAGTTTTAATAGATAATATTTTTGTAAGTTTATATAAAAATAAATAAATAAATATTTAAATAAATATAAATGTTATTGAGTGGTAAAGGAACTGATTTATTAATTGGAAAATCACAAAATGAAAAAGTTGAAAATGTATTAACTTTAATAGAAGAAGAAAATTTTAATGATTCAGAAATTAAAAAATATCAAGCATTATCTCAACTTGTATTAAATCAATTAACACCTTATTTAAAACTTTATAAATTTGGACAATTTGATTCATTAAATTCTACATTATCTGAAGATATAGCGAGAGAAATGGGTTCAAATATACAAACACAATCTAATTATACTACATCATCAACCATTAAATATACATATAAAAAAGAAACATTTAATCAAATACGTTCATCGTTTCACGATGTATTAGATGGATTAGATCGTGGTATAATTCAAAATAATGTAAATACTACTTTGCAAAATAGAGTCTCTCATTGTGATTCAATATTGAATAATGCAAAAAATTTAATTAATTATTTCAATAATAAATATCGTCAAAGTGGTGGTATTATAGATTTGAATATTAATTTAACTTTGACTGTATCGCCTATTATTAAACCAGAATATGTTCGATATATTCAAAGATACGGATTACCTATTAATGGTATTTTCGAGTCAGAAAAATTATCTATTATATTATTAGAAATACAAGGTATTACAAGCGAAGATCTATATTTCTTAGATAATTTCGAAATATAAAACTAAAAAAAGAATATTAAAAAAGAATATTAAAAAAGAATATAAAGAATATAAAAAAAGAATATAAAAAAAGAATATAAAAAAAGAATATAAATATATATTTAAAAATGATATAAATATATATTAATGATTTATAGGGGATATATAAATTAAACATTATCAGAAACAATTATATATTCTTTTTCTTTATTATTTTTGCAACAAAATGTGAAAATACATAAAGAAGACATAGTGCTGATAATAAATAATGCAAAATAGAAAGAAAAAATGTCCATTTTTTTTTTAAAAACATCATCATAATAATTAAGAATGTTTTCATCGTCGGGGTCTAAATAATTAAAATCTTTTTTCAATAAAGTGTCTTCTAAATTAAGTAAAAAAAAGTAATCTCTCTCCATTTTAATTATATTATATTATAAACAAAAATTATATTTAAATTATTTTAAAAATATCTTTTAGATATTTTATATTTTAATAATATCTTTTAGATATTTTATATTTTAATAATATCTTTTAGATATTTTATATTTTAAAATATGTTTTTTTTTAATATTTTATTACTTGTTGTTGACGTATGTTTCTTTAATTAAATTTTTAATTATTTTATTATCGATATTATCATTATTTTTTCCGATAGCAGACAATGTTCTAACAAAATAATCTTGTTTATTTTCATCATTTTGATAATTAGGATTTTCATTCATCCATTGTTGTAGTGTTTTAAATTGTTTGCTTGATATATCTTTTATAGCTTTTCTTATTTTTAATTTAGTATTATCTTTTTCCCATCTATCATCATCTTTAACATATATTGTTTCTCTCTTAATATCTGTGCAATGTACTGGTCTTTCATAAATACTTAATTTATTCATATTTTCAATAATTGCTTTACTTAATCCTTCAGCTATTCCTTTATTTTTGGTTAAATCTAAATGTTCTAAGCTAATTTGTATGGATCTTATAAAATCAGTCATATTAATTGCGTCTTTGCAATGTTCATTTAAAAAAATTTGAATATTAAATTTTTGCTTGATATTATTATTGTTATTATTATTATTTCCTATTTTTGGTATCAATTCTGTTATCTGTTTTCTTAATTCTTTATTTTCATTTATTAAAGTTATTAACATTTTTTTATAATTAAAATCTTCTTCTACAAAATCTTCTTTAAATTCTTTTTCTAAAAAATCTTCTTCTTTTTCTTCTTTAAATTCTTTTTCTAAAAAATCTTCTTCTTTTAATAAATTTTCTGGTTTTAAATCTTCTTTTTCTAATGAATTTTCGATTATAATATTTTCGTTTAATTTACATATTTTTTTGTGACGATTTAAGTTCTGTTTATGTTTATATTTTTTTCCACATTCACAGCTAAATATCACAACTTCATCTAAAATTATGCTTGCTCTTTTTTGCTCATTATGTTTTTGGGTTGATAAATGTTTCCGAAAATCATAATAACGAGTGCATTTATAGTCACATTTTTTACAAAAATAAATTGTCGACGACTTTTCGACGACTTTTTTGCTCATTTGTCGTTCTAATATATGATTATATAAAAGTCGTTTTAAGTTTTAAAAAAAATAAATATTAATAGTTATAAATTTATTTAAATGAATAATGGTAAGAAGTTAAAAAACGCAAAAAAATCAAAATGATTTTATATAAAGGTGTCTCCATATTAAAAATGGACATTCTTAAGTATGTCCAATTTCAAAAAATCTGCCAAACTATATTTATAAAAAAAAGATTTAATATATATTATTAAAACTATTTAAAGAACTTTTAAAAAAGTTTTTAATAATAAATTTTATAATATTATTATAATTTAAAGTTATTAATAATGGCAAGAGGTCCTAAAACTGTAAATGTAACTGTTAAAAGAAGTCCTTCAAAAGGAAGTCCTTCAAAAGGAAGTCCTTCAAGCGGAATTAATCGACGATCAAATAGAGGGAGAAAAAAGGTTGAACATTATACTTATACACACGAACCTAAAAGAGCTAATCCTAAAACAAATAAAGCTAAAAGTACAGTTGTATTAACACGAGATGGTAAAACAGGTAAAACAAGTAGAAGTAAAACAACTACAAGAGTATCAAGAAATTCAAGAAAAAAAATAAAGATGTCGGGAGAAATTTTTGATTTGTCGATACCAAGTTATAATAGTAAATTTGGAAAAGAACATATAAAACATACTATTACAAATGGTATTAATTTCAAAATAGAAAAATTTATACACGAATTAGAGATGATAGTTGAAGGAACAAGTGATGATAAAACTGAAAAAAGAAGAAAAAGATTAATATTTTTAGAAAAATGCAGTGAAAATAAATATATTAAAGAGTTATTTGAATATTTTATAACTTATTTAAATGGCGGAGATCTTGAAAGTAGGGATTTTAAAGATAGTTTTATAATAATAACAGTTACAGGAGGAAATGTATTTACATTATTTGCTCAACTTATAAAAAATATAATAGACCATAAGAAAAAACCAGATAAAATTCAGTTGACACCTACTAATCAATTATTAATAGGTAAGTTACAACAAAAGTATGATAGAACAGTAGATGTTATAGATGAAATATATCAATATTCCATAACTTTTAATGAGATGATATCAGATATTACTAGTAATCCATATAGTGATTTTGATTTTAAAGCATCACCAAATAAGAGTCCAACACCAAGTGAAGTAATTAAAGAATTAAAACGTCAAGTAAATTTTCTTGAATATGAAGCAGGATTTTTATTGTTTCGTATTAAAAGTAATTTAAAAAGAACATTATTACAAAGTGAAATATTAAAAAGTGATAATAAAGATTTTAAATCGTCTTGTAATGATGATATAAAACAATTATATACACAAATAGTTCAACAGAAACATTATGATACTTATGGATGTTTAAAAAAACAAATAGAAAAAGATAAAATCGATTGTTGTAAATATATTAAATATTTATTAGATGAAAAAAAAAATATAGAAGAAAATACTATTATTAATGTAAAAACAATAAAAAAACTATTTCAACAGGGTAAATTTATTAAACACGGTTTAAGTAAGGTTGCATTATTATCACCGCAACTGAATGAAATAGAAGCATTAATACAGTATATTCATAGTATAAGTATTTATTTAAATGAATATCTTTTAATGCGGACAAAAAATGGGGATTTTGGCACATATCAAGATTTATGTAACATGTTTGTGTCTTTGAACTCTTTTAGTGAAAATGGTTTATTTTTTGGTAATTTAGGATTATCAGTATTGAATTTTTATCTTCAATATCCATCTTTTTTTATAGAAGAAATAATAAATAATATAATAGAAAATGTAAAGCTAAAATATAAAAGAACTGAAGTTACAAAAGAAGTTTCGGATTTACAAAGTTTACATACATTATTTCAAAATGCACTATCAGAACAATATGGTCAACAAATAAAACAACATATAAGAAGAGTTCCAGGATTGAGATTAACCATGAATTGTATAAAACAAGAGCAAGATGATATTTTAGACCTACCTTTAGATGAATTGATGACTGGTTTAAAAATATAACCATAATAAATATTTATAATTTTAATTTAAAAGCAATTTAGTAATATATATTAGCAATGTCAATTTTAGTTTCTTATATGCTAACACAATCATTTTTAAATTTAAATCATTTAACAAAATTGCCTTTTTATAGTAGTTCTTCAATGAAACCAATTATGCAAGTTGATAATCGCGTTTCAAGTAAAACATCAAATAATAATGGATTATTAAATGAAAAACAAGATATTGAAAATACTTTATTAATTCAAGGTGGTTCATTAAGAACTTGGTCGTATCGTTCTCCGGCAATTGAGCAGGTTCAGGTAGTTTTAAGTAGTGAAGGTCGTCCATTAGATGCTGATATAGAATTATGGAATGGTCCAGATAATACACCAATGAAGATGCGAGTATATATAGAAAATGGGCAATTAAGGCCATTTACATCGGTAATTGAAACGCCTCGTGGTCCAAATACTGTAGCTATTCGTAATATTGGTCAGATAGAGTTTCCGATATCGGCAACTATGTTTATAGAAAATATTGATAATCCATCAAATCTTTGTATTGCGAGTTCAAAAACCATTCAAGGTGGTGCATTGAGAACATATCCATTTGATCCGTCAATAGAAAGTGTGCAAGTTTATATTAGGACAGATGGTCGTCCATTGAATGCAAGGATAGAATTATTGCAAGGTCCAAATAATAATAAGGAGGTAATAGAATTATATACGGAGGATGGTTGTGATAGGCCATTCTTTTGTATTTTGGAGACACCGGGTTCAGGAAATGTGGTGAGGGTAGTAAATACTGCTCCGGTAGAATTTCCTATGATGGTGGGTGTAATTCCTTATTCTATTGACAATAATATTTATATGAATCGTTTAAACAATGATAATGTGGTTGTAGGAGGAGATATTTCTTGGTAAAAAAAATTTTAAAAAAAAAAGATTTAAAAAAAGATTTAAAAAAGATTTAAAAAAGATTTAAAAAAGATTTAAAAAAGATTTAAAAAAAAAAGATTTACACCTTTGAACATTTAAAACGCCTATTAAATAAATGATATAAAGTTATTTTTTTATATTATTTATTTAATGCGATGGGTATATATATTAAAATGTCAGGATTATTATTATTATGTTGGAGAAACAAAGCGTTTATATACACGATTTTGGGAACACGATAAAGGTAAAGGTGGTCTAAACACGTCTATTTATATACCTGAAAGTATTGTAGCAATTTATAAAGTATCTATATTATGTAAATTTTTGGAATATAATAATAGAGTGATGGATAATATTTGTAATATTTATTTTAACAGGAATAAAAAATTATTGGAAGAGTTTAATAATTTAGATGAAGAAGACGATGATCTTGATAAATATGATAATTTATTTGCTGAAAACAACATAACAGAATGTTTAATGTTAAATAACAAAGATAATTGGCAAAAAATAAGAGGAGGAAAATATACTCGCTTTGATATTGAATATACTTTGCCAATAAATGAGTATATAAAAAACTTACCCTTATGTAATTGCGGATTACCTTGTGATATAAAAAAAAATGATGAACATAATTATTTATATTTTAGATGTGCCAAAAAAAATATGTGGTCTGCTCTAAAAGAAGATTTTGATATACAGGATGAACCTTGTAAATATTTTATGAAATATACAAAAGATATTGAATACAAATTATACTACGATAAAAAGAAAAAAACGATAAGTGATTTAGTTAATAAATCATATTGGTTAAAACAATTGGTTGGGTCACAATATGAATTTTGTGTTGGTGGTTGTGGCAAAGAATATGATGAAGATAATACTATTCGATATTCGCGAAGAGCAATAAATTTATGTTTTGATTGTTTTTTAAATAAAAATGATGAATTATCAAAAAAATATAACATTAATAACATTTTTAAAGGCAAATGTTTAATTTCTTTATAAATAGGCGTTTTAAATGTTCAAAGGTGTAAAAAAGATTTAAAAAAGATTTTAAAAAAATAGATAATTAATTTTCTTTAAAGTTGAAACTTGTGCCGCATCCGCATTTAGATTCGATAGATGAATTTTGAAAATCGAATCTAGAGCCCATAATATCTTGTATATAGTCGATTTTGGTGCCTAAAATAAACATAAAGCTTGAGCCAGATAGATATAGTTTATAGTCATCAATGTTAACCACTTCATCAAATTTGTTAGGTTTTTTGTCTTGTTTAAGAATTTTAAATTTGTATGAGAAACCGTTGCATCCGCCTCCTTTTAAATATAAGAAAGCTGCTTTTCCATTTTCTTGTTTAATTAGATTATTTAAAACTGATTTAGCTTTATTTGTAATATTAATCATAAAATATATAAATATATATAAATAGATATAATTATATATTGCTTATTGCTAAGTTTGAATATAATATGTTTATAATATATCAAATATGTTTGTTATAAGAAAGATAAGTGAAGAAGTAAATAAAAAGAAATCTCATAAAAAGAAATCTCATAAAAAGAAATCTCATAAAAAGAAATCTCATAGAAATAAAAAAAGTAAAATAAAAATTGATAAAATAAAAATTTAAAAATAATATAATAGATTGATTATATTATGTTTAAATTTATAAATTGGTTAATGAGATTTAAGGAGCCGAAATATATGTTGGGAAGATGGTGTCATAAGTCGTTACCAAAGTGTGATGAGAGTGTAATAAATAAAAAGATAGATTTTGCGATAAGTGATAATGACATGGGTAGATATATGAAGTTAAAAAGTAAAGAGTATAAAGAAAGTGAATATTCGGTAAGTGAATATATAGATTATTGGAGAAACATATAATATATTTAGTTGAGTGAGGTATGGCTATTTATAATAAAAAACATGCATCCGATATCGAATAATATGCATCCAGATAGATATTTTTTTCTGATAGGTTTATAATATATTGAATCAATAGTAAAAACAATACATCCTAAAGAAAAAAATATGTTCCTAATAAGTAAGTATAATTATTAAAAGCGTTAAATATATTTGTCATATTTTTATTAAAATATTGAAAAAACTTTATATAATAATAAAAATATTTTTATTATAGTATAAAGCAGATAAAAATAAAATATAACAAATAAGATAATAAATAAGATATTAAAATTAAATATTTTATATTGTATTATTTTAATTAGAGATGTTAATAAAAGAAGAATTATTAAAAATAAACGAATGTAATTTTGAAAAATTAATAAAAAAAATAACTAATAATGAATTAAAAAAAGATATTAATAGTTGTAAAAGTGAAGATAAGATATATAGTTGGTATAAAAAACATAAGTTAGCAAAAGATAATATATTAAAAATAGTATTATATAATTTATTTAGAAAGAATGAATTATTGGATGTTTTCAAGTTATGTTATAAAGAATTAGAGATAAAAAAATTTCCAGATAATTTTTTTAAGATAAAATGTAGTAGTAATAATCCATTACTGCCTATATGGGTTTTATCAAAATTTCCTATATGTATATGGAAAGATAAAAAAGATTTTTTTAATATAGATTTGGGTGGCCATGGAATAAAATCAGATTCAGATATTGATTTTGATATAAAATTTACAAAGAATATACCATTGAATATATTTAATATATTTACAAATTGTATAAAAACAAAAATTAGCAGTACACCTTTTTTATTTCAATATGACACAAATTTTTATTTATCACCCGATTTATGGTTCAAACCTATAGATAATTATATTAATTTATATTATATAGGTGTTTTAAATAAATTAAATTATAGATATTTAAAGAAGACAAAAGTAAAAGATAGTTTTAATATAAGTAAAAATTTTATAAATAATGAAGATTCAAAGTTAATAAGTAAATTTTATATGATTCAAGAATTATATAAACATAAAAAAGTAACTAATAAAGAGCGTAATAAAATAATTAGTATAGAATTAGAATTTTATAGTCAATATATAGAAGAATTTAAAAAATATATTGAATTTACACAAGAACATTCAACATATAATAAAAAACTTAATAAAGAAATAACTGAACAAATTAATAAAATATTATTATTTCAGTCAGAATCATATGTATTTCCATTATCAACAATAATTGCTATAGATCATCGAAGTATAAAAAGAGAACAATTTTTAGAAAATTTGAGCAATGAATATAAAAAATATTCTTATGTATTAATTGCTTTAGAAAATTTAATAGATTTTATTTATAATAATTTTAAAGCAAAATATTTATTAAGATTAATTCTGGCTTTACAATATATAGTAATATGCAGAACACGTTCAAAAAGAGTTTTAGAAATAGAATCTAAATGCACAAGTGATATAAAAAACAAATTAATAGTGTTATTGAAGACAATGAAAGTTGAAAATAAATCTCCGAATAATGAATTAATTAAAGAATTAATAAATATGTTAAATTGTAAATGTTTAAAATCTATAAGAGATACATTATTTAAAAATGATATTTTAAATGAAAATAAATCATTGTCAATAGATATAAATGATGTATTAAATTTAATGGAAATGTTAAAAAATTTAATAAACGAAAATAATTTAAAAAAAATTGTAGAAGAAATTATATTAAATATAAGAAAAAACAATGTTAAATTAACATCAAATAAAAAGACAAAGAAAAAACAAGCTAAAGAAACGATTAAAACAAAGAAAAAAACAATTTAAAAAGAGAAGATAAATTGTTTCTTTAATTTTATTTATGAATAATCTAAATAAAATTAAAATTAGTATAGAATAATATATTTATATTTTAATAATATAAATGAGTTTAACAGATATAAAGCTTCGTAATATAGTGCTTAGTGATATTTATCATGATAATCCAAAAATAAAAGAAAATGCTTTATTCAAAGAATGCATCAAGATAATTACTAATTCAAGACAAACAAAACATTTTTCTGATAACACGAAAGAACACCCATTGTTAAAACCTTTTTATCAAAAGTTAAGAAAAAATGATCATGAGCCAGAAGTAAGAAGTGGTACAACAGAAGATATAAAAGAAATAATAGAACAACCAGATTTATATACATATTTTATAGATGCAGGTGATATAAAATATTTAGAAGAAAAGAGTACGAGTATAGAACCTAATTGGAAACCTACATTTATGTTAGCAGCGGGACAATTAAAAGATGCAGCTGTTCTGCATAATTTTGGTGGCGGATTATATGATCATAATAAAATTATAGATAAAACAACAATAACATCTGATAATCCTATTATAATAAGTTCTGAACTTTTGTCGGGATATGATTATGAATGTGATTTAACATATTATTATGATAAAAATTCATTAAAATTTACTGTTAAGTATGGAAAAAATCGGGATGAAAGTAATGAATATAACTTTACAAGACATTATGAAATAGATATTACAAAGACAACTACTAGATCTAGTGATGGTATATTACAAATTCAAAGAATAAATAAACTGGGAGTCAAGACAGATACAATACCCTTATCTAATCCTATAAATGAGGGTTGGTTTAAATCTAATAATGATAAGGATGAGGATTTAGAAACAATAAAAGAAGGTATTGAAAGACTACTTTTAAAACATTGGGGTGATAGAGATATAATTAGGTCATTAGATGAATTTTTTAAAAGACAAGAGAACCCGGTACAGGATATGGATACGTCGGTGCAGGGTATGAATACGTCAACTAGTAGCAACACAGTGAACAGACAAAATTGTATGGTATTAACTAGCGATAGATTTATACCTTTATTGGCGCGAAAGCAGAAAAAAGACGATACAAAGTTTCCATATACAGCTTATGATATTAATTATACTTATATGAGTAGAAATGGTAAAAATTATTCTATTTATTCAAAAATTAATCAAACTCCTGATACAATTTATCAATTATATTTGGATAAAATTAAAGCAATTAATACAAATTTACAAGCAGATTTTAATGATTTGAATACTAAGTTGTCTGCAATAACAATAACTATAGAGCGTGATAATCGTAGAGATTATTGTACAATAAAATTAGACGAAACAATGGTTATACAATTTATAATGAAATATCAAAATATAGCAAATGAGAGAGATAAGGGAAGTGAACGTGCTCAGACTAAAGCACCACCTGAAACTTCAAACATTAAAGATTCTAAAAACCAATCTCTTGATGATATAATTGAATTATTAAAAACAACGTTTTCAAATGAATATAAAGCAATATTTGAAAAAGTTAAATCTATTATTAAGGTATTATTTGAACATGTTGATGGTTTGATAGAAAGAACGACAGAGACACTAGAGAAAATTAAAAATATATATAATTTAATTAAAACATTAATATCTTTTTTTATAAAAGATGTAAATATCATTAAAAATATTATAAAAAAATATGCTAAAGAGAAATTCGAGCAACACTATGAATTACTAGCAGATAAAAAATTTTATTTTATATATTTTTTTATAGTTTCTACTGGTAAGTTTATAGATCATTTTAACATAATAAATACTCTTGATCACCCTTTAACATTTTCCGCTGCTTTTAAAGAAATATCTCTTACTCATACAGAAAAAAAGGCAATAAAAGATTATATAGAGAGACGTAGAATAGATGAGGAGAGGGAGGAGAGAGTCAAGAATTTGGTGAAGAATGCGGTAGAGAAAGTGATAGAGAGAGTGATAAATACATGGGAGATGAGTATTGATGATGTGAATAATGAGCTTAAAATCGCGGAGGAAGAGGCGAAGGAGGAGGTGGGGACGGCGAAGGTGGAGGCACAGCGGGCGGCCAGGTGGGCGGCGGCGCAGGGGGAGGCGTCGGTGGCAATTTCGGCGGTGGAGGTGAATAAGGAGGTAGGGCTGATGAAAGCGACGGTGATGGAGGAGTTAAATCAGGCGGCGGAGGCGAGGGCGGCGGCGGAGGCGAGGGCGGAGGCGGCGGCGGAGGCGAAGGCGGCGGAGGCGAAGGCGGCGGAGGCGCAGGCAACGGCAACGGCTATGGATATGGGTATGGTTGAGGGGGGTGGGGTGCGAGAACATATGCGAGAAGGAGTGGTAACCATCTTTCCGATGTCGAAGACGAGGAGAAGTAGGGGCTCTCTGTCGAGAGGACAATTGTCAGTTTTAACAAAAAAGTATAAGACAACTCAAATGTCTAATACTAAAGATTTTAAAGAGATTAATCTTTTTGAAATAATAAATGAATTAAATGATTATATTCTATTAGAATCTTACTATAAATTTTATAAACATATAAAAGAATCTGATCTAAATTTAAATCCTTTAATACCTATGTCTCCAATTATGTATGCAAGTTATTATATAGGTCTTAAAGAAAAAAAATCGATATTTAGACACGGTGGAAATATAAAAACAAGAAAAAAACAAGGAAAAAACAAGAAAAAAACAAGAAATAAAAAAGAGAAAAAACAAATAAATTCAAATAAAGGAAACAAAATAAATAAAAAAACAAGAAGAAAAAAAAAATCAAGAAATAAAAAAGAAAAAACAAGAAATAAAAAATCAAGAAATAAAAAAACAATTTAAAAAGATATTAATAGTATTAATGTATGTAAAAATTTGATAGTTATTTATATTATAAATAAATATAATATAAATAATTAGTTAGAGATAGATAGTGAATGTAAGATTTGATAAAAATATTAATTAATATTATTTAAAGCAAAATTGTATATAAATTTTATATGTATAAAGAAAATATTGATGTTATATTATATTATCCTTTTTTTTTCTTAGTTTATAAGAATAATAAAAAATTAGGTAGATTATGTTTTTATACAATACTAAGTGGATTATCTTTATATGAATTTATAGATAAAGAGATGTATTATTTTCATTATAATGATTTAAATGAGTATAATTATGTTGGAAATAAATGTAGAATATTAGCAATACAATATTTTTTAACAGATATATTTTTTTTAAATAATAAATCGATATTATTTCATCATATTTTGATGTTGATAGCAATGACTTGGTCTTATATATTAAATAACGGATATTGTTTGGCAATATATTTATCTTTAAATGAGATTTCTAGTATGTTTCTAGGATTAAAAAATTTAAATATATTTCCAAAATATTCAAATATATGTTTTATGATTAGTTTTTTTGTATTTAGAATTTTATTGTTACCAATATTAACATATATTTATAGTTATAATAATTTTATATTTACAGCATTATTAATAGATAATTGTTTGCATTATTATTGGGTTATAAATTTATATAAAAAAAATGCTAATAAGCTTTTAAATTAAAAAAATAATAAAAAAATAAAATAAATAAAATAAATTAAAAAAATAAAATAAATAAAATAAAATAAATAAAATAAATAAAATAAATAAAATAAATAAAAATTGAAAATATATAAAAATTGAAAATATATAAAATATTAAAAACAGTATAGGTAATATAAGTAATAATGGCTGTTCAGAAGCCTTTTATAAAATGGGTTGGTGGAAAAACTCAATTATTAGATATAATAAAAACAAAAGTTCCATCTTCAATAAATAATTATCATGAAATATTTTTAGGTGGAGGGAGTGTTTTATTCATGATATTGTCAATGCAAAATGATAATAAAATAAAAATAGCACAAAAAGTATATGCATATGATATTAATAAAAGTTTAATAAATGTATATAAAAACATTCAAACAAATAAAGATGAATTATTTGAATACATAACAAAATACATAACAACATATGATTCATTAAAAGGAACAATAATAAATAGGAGACCAAAAACATTAGAAGAAGCAAAATCATCAAAAGAAAGTTATTATTATTGGGTTCGTAATATTTTCAATACGATAGATGAAAAAGATAGTGTAGAGTATTCAGCAATTTTCATGTTTTTAAATAAAACATGTTTTCGAGGAATGTATAGAGAAGGACCAAATGGATATAATGTTCCGTATGGTCATTATAAAAAAACACCAACAATTATTACAAAAGAAGAATTAGATAATGTGAGTAAATTAATTAAAAATGTAGAATTTATTCATAGTGATTTTAAAGAATCAATAAAAAATGTAAAAGACGGTGATTTTGTATATTTAGACCCACCTTATGCTCCTGAAACAAAGAAATCATTTGTTAATTATGTAACAGATGGCTTTGATTTAAATATGCATAAACTTTTATTTGACGAAACAATAAAATTGGATGAAAAAAAAGTAAAGTTCTTAATGAGCAATTCAAAAGTAGAAATGGTAATGGAGAAATTTAAGGAATATAATTGTCAAGATATACTAGCGAGACGTGCAATAAACTCTAAAAACCCCGAATCAACAACTATTGAGCTTCTGATTCAGAATTAATTTGAGACACCAAATCGCTAAATTTGACATATTCAATTTCCATGTCCTTGGCTAGCTTAAGGAATTTTTGTTTAGATGAACAGAGTTCGCCAAATATCTTAGTATTTCCATAAGTAAGCTCATATTCTTGATATGCAACACAAATGATTTTGAGTGGTTTTCCATATAATTCAGGGATTTCACTATATTTGTACATGGCACCAAGGACTTTCTCTCCTGCAGTCCCAGTAGTAGTCCAATTTCTGGTCTTAACTTCATAAATATAGTTGTCAGTTTCCCAATCGGGTGAATATCCATTTTTGGTCTCAGGTTTTCTAGGATTTTCTCCTAGTTTTTTCAGAGTTTCAAAAACGATGCCTTCACCCAGGAGAGTTGTCCAATTGCCATTGTCTTTTTGACCAATGATTTGGTTTCCCCATTCTTTTTCAGTTTTTCGTGCAAGGTCTCTTTGCTGGGCAACTGTTAATTCAGGTGTTTTCTTAATCTCGTATGTGATTCCATTTTTGTAGGGAGTGATTGCCCAAGAAACAACTTCCTGATATGAATCGGCGACGGTCATGATTTAGTTATCTAACGTATTGGATTGTTTGCAATATATAGATATGCAAAATGTAATCTCATTTTTTTTTTCTTATAACAAAAGGTAATAATATATTTAAAAAAGAATATAAAGAAGAGTATAAAGAAGAATATTAAAAAAAATTAAAAAAAAAAATAAAAAAAAATTTTGATTAATATAATTCATCTAAGAAAAGGTATTACAAATCATATTAAAATTATTAAAATTATTAAAATATGTCAGATAATATACAATTCAATAAAGAGTGGGTTAATCAAGAATATAAAGCAGCAGTAATTAAAAACAAATGTGAATATGAAAGAAAGGTAAGGACCGCATCTAAAGAATATACATTTGAAAATCAGAGACAAGACGCAGAAAATATAGTAGATATACTATATAAAAATCCTAAAACTCTAGTTTTGAATCTTACCAAAAGAACTAAAGTAGGAATGAATGGTATTATAATTGAAATTTTTAAAAATTGTTGTACACATCCTGATGATAATTTTGTTATGGCTCCTCAAAATGTCAAGTTGCTATCTCCAATGAACAATCTGGAATGGCAAGAAAGTCTAAAATCATATGTTCCACGTTGTTTTAGATACCAAATATATCACCGTGGAATATTACAAAAACAAGGCATTAGAGAAAAACTTAAGAATCTAAAAAATGGTTTAATTATAATTGATGAAATTGATGTGGGTAATGGTAAAGCGAATGTATTATACAAAGAATTAAACAGGGCTGGGTTGTGTGATAAAGACGCTCTTGTTGAAAGGAATATTAGAATTATAATTGTTAGTGCAACATCGAAACAAGAACAGGAACATCTTGAGAGATGGGATAAAGACATTTATGAGTCTTATAAATTGACAATACCATCAACTTATATTAGTCATAAAAATCTTATGGATTTTGAAGTTATTCAAGAATATTATCCAATAAATAGTGTTGAAACTGCAAATAAATGGATTAAAGAAGATATAATTGGTCGTTATGGGAAGAATAATGGTAGAATGAATATTATTCGTGTAACTAAAAAAAATATAGAGCATGTAAAAACAGCAGCAAAAGAAAATAACATAGTCTGTCGTGAACATAATTCACATAGTAGAATTGATGAAGATACATTCACAAAAATATTACAGGAAGATAAAGATATAATTATAATAATTAAAGATTTTTGGAGAAGAGCAAATTTAATTCTCAATCAAACGAAAATAAAATTGGGAGCACTTATGGATTTTTGTGGAAAAAATAAACAAAGTATATCCTGTGTGATTCAAAGTTTATCTGGAAGAGTAACTGGTTATTGGCCACCCGAAATGTTAGAACCAGATTATATAAAACCAATAGTAAGAACATGTATTAAAAGTGTTAAAATTTATGAAGAATGGTTTGAAACACAAGACTATACAATTAAAGGATATAATAATCGAGGTAACAAAGAGATATTTCTTAAACCAGAAATATTCACAGGAGTAAAAACAAATATTGATATTAAAGATGATATTAAAGATGATAATAAAAAAGATGATGTTATAATTCAACAATTTAAGGAATTGAATGATGCTAAAAAATATTTTATGAAAAGTGTAAAAACAAAATCTACTCAAACGGGTCCAAGAAAGAAAATTCCTGGTAAAGATGGATTTATAAATTCAACTATTAGAGGTAAAGCTTCAATTAGAACATATGAAGAAGTTTATGCAGAAAGAAAAGCTGGACTTAATGAAGAAAATCCATGGAGATTTCATGCTTGTTATAATGATAAAACTGATAAGAACACACTTATATATGTAATTATTCATTATGAAATAAGTAGTGATAAATTGTATTCAAATATTAAGAAGTAGATTATAACATTTGTTAGAGTTTTATTATATTAATAAGTTAATTATTTATATAATATTTATTATATTGATGATAAATTATTTATTTTTTCTTTTATGGAGTTATTTAATGCCAATTTGTCTATTTTTTAAATATTGATGTATTCTTCCATGTTTTTTTAAATAAGAATCAATGCAAGTATTACAAGTTAAAAGGTATATAAATTTATAATTATCTACATCTTTTATGATAAAAGTATTTTTAAATATACTAATATTTTGACCAAAATATTCATCATCTAGTGGTAAAAACACAGTATCATCTAAATGATTCATACAAATAAAACATCTATCCATATAATATTATTATGTATAATAATAAAATATTTGAGAGAAAACTTAACTTCATTCAATATTTCTCTCAAAAATATTATAAATAGTTTATCTTAATTTTAAAATGGTTTAGAAATGAAAATAATAAAATAAAATAAAAAGAAAAGAATTTTAAAAATGGTTTAGAATTTAAAATTAAATTTAGAATTTAAATAAAATATTTAGTTATATTATATAAGAATGATGGATCCAGGATTAAATACAAGAATCGATGATTTTATAAGAGATAATAATGTTCAGTTAACAAATATTTTTGATCACGTGACTGTTAATAATACGACTGTTAGTGATAATAATGTTAAACGATATGTTTTAGAACAACATATTGACAAACTTATCTTTGAATATCTGAAGGGGGCAAAGGGGATGGGGGCGGAGGAGGCGAACGAGGAGCTGAACACGATAAAGGAAGATACGAATATGATGGCGGGGGCGAGGGTGTGGGTGAGGGAATATTGGAACGAAAACGATATTCCAAAAGATATTATCAGTATGGCGCGTCAGGAGATGATGGATAATGATGAAATAAAGTTCAAAACAGAAATTAAGATAATAATTAAAAAATATCTTGGTATGTGTGGGTACCAAGAGTTTATTAGAGAAACATATACATTACAGGATACTCCTGAAACTGATGATAAACAAAAAATAGAAAATCATATCAAATTAGTAAATTTATTAGCTAATAATGGTTTTAGTGAAGATTTATATAGAAGTGGTTTTGATGATTACTCCAAACTTCACGATAAAATAGTAAATTTTTTAACAAATTCAACACACTTTATTAAATTGAAAAAAATATTTCTGGAAAGCGATGATGAGCTGGAGAGCAATGATGATAAGACACATTTCTTAGAAAAAATGTATGACCTTATTAAAAGATTTTTAGTGCGGGATGGATACTTTGATTATTTACAAGAAATAAATAAATATTATGAAGAAAATGGATTGAATGAAGAAGCACGTAAAAAAGCTAATCATGTAAAACAACTTATAATATATTTATTTAAAAATGGTTTTAAAGAGGAAATAACAGAAAGGGAGTTTCCTTTTGTAAGAGGTGTCAATCTTATTATGCAGCGCGATGTCGCTTTGGCGGAGGTGCCAGTCTTCTGTGCGCCGAACTCGAACGAGGTGGCGAAGGCAGCGGCGAGGGCGGTGGAGGCGGCGAGGGTGCGCAGAAAAGTGAGGGCGGTGGCGGAATACAAGAGGGGATATGAGGCGGGATACAATGAGGCATACAATAAGGCATCCGAAGAGGCATACAATGCGGCGGTGGCGGAGATGTTCATGACGATGTTCATGACGGCGAACCCCACGCCTTTGCTTGGCAATAATGTCGACGAGGTGTTCGAAGTGCCTGAGGGACCAGTGGAGGCGGCGGCGATGAAAGCGGCTAAGGAGGCGGTGGTGGCGAGGGTAATCGCGGCGGAGGCAGCAGCGGAGGAAGCGGTGGAGATAGAGGCGGAGGTGGCGATGGGGGCGGCGGTGGCGGCGAGGGCGGTGGGGGGGATGGATACGATGGAGGTGGCGGCGGAGGAGAGGGTGGCAGCAGAGAAGGCGGCGGCGGCGCAGGCGGCGGCGGCGAAGGCGGCGGAGGCGGCGATGGCGGCGAGTGAGGGGGTGGCGAGGGTGGCGGCGAGTGAGGGGGAGAGGGTGGCGTTGGCTAAGGGCAATGATGACTTTATTAATGAATTAAAGATAAAATTGAAAGAGGCCAATAGGGGCTTGAATAAGGTGGTGAATGCGGAGGAGCAGGCGAGGCGGGAGATGGATGCAGCGAAGGAGAGGAGTCGGGGGCTGCTGGGGATGGTGGAAAGGGTGGGACTGGAGATGGCGGCGGGCAAGACGGTGACGCAGGCGAGAAAGGCGGCAGAGGTGGCGAAGCTGGTGGCGACGGGGAAGGAGAACACAGCGGCGGCGAATGAGGTGGAGGCGGCGGAGGCGGCGAAGGCGGCGGCAGCGAGGGCGGCGGCAAAGGATGTGGCGGATAGGGAGCGGGCGGCGGCAAAGGAGGTGGCGGATAGGGAGGCGGAGGCGGCGGCGAGGGTGGGGGCGAGGGAGGCGAGGATGGCGGCGGCGACGATGGGCGCGGCGGTGGCGGCGGCGCCGGGCGGGTCTTTGAGGCGTGCATGGAAGGGGGTGGAGAAGTTGCATGATGAGCTTATAGATGGCGGCTTAAAGACAAAACTTTTAACGGAATTGAAAAAATATCAAGAACAAAAAGAGAACGCGAGGGCGA
>Ga0181400_1000162_pt1 | contig 26791 bp, 40 predicted proteins | sample 23SPOviralmetaG_FD_130129 | JGI IMG/M metagenome (GOLD analysis project Ga0181400, IMG submission 130129) | Marine viral communities from the oligotrophic San Pedro Time Series (SPOT) site, San Pedro Channel, CA, USA - 23 SPOT_SRF_2011-06-22 | ecosystem: Environmental > Aquatic > Marine > Strait...
ACCGGAGAAGGATATAACAACATTCCCCTCCGGTAGTTTATATTCGCCAAGGTTAGCCATTAGAACGGAATTTCATCGTCCAGCTTTCCAGCAGCCGGAGCCTGTTGCTGACGATTGCCATCATCCTCAAACAGCTTCAGCCAGACCTCACCCTCCTTATTCGGTAAAGGCAAACCCTCAAGCTTGATGCTGATCCCCTTGTCATTCTGAAAGGCAATACCGTGACGCAGCCAAACAGGCTTATCACGACCAGGTACTTCCTTCGCTTGCACAACACTAAATCGCTTATTCATGTGTATCTCCTATACAACTTTACAGTGGGATTACGATATCGCATAGAAAACGATATTGCAATTACCGCGTCACATTATTTGTGCACGTCACAGTTTTTGTGACACTAAGCCACCAGCAAGATCCCTAATCACATTGGGAAACTTATCAGTAGGTATCAAACCAACCTGCTTACCATCATGGTAAATGCGCAGGCCATCCGGATAGACAACCCACACAGTCACACCATCATCCATAAGACCGCTTCATCCGCGTCTTAGCAGCCTTCTTAAACGCAGCGTCACTAGGCGCGCCCTTGCTACCCGGCTTCCGCATCTTCTCGCCAGAGCCTTCAGCAATCCGCTTCTTCTTAGCGTGGATGTTCGCATATAATCCTGGTTTCTTATTTGGCATTGGTAAACCCTTTCATGGTTTTCTGGAAAATAGTTTCGTGGGGGACTGTAGCTATAGTCGGCGGGGGCGGGGGGGCAGGGGGTGCCTGTTGCGATTGGGACGCCTTTTCGTCTCGCCGGGATGCCATTGATTGCCTGCGGTGCGCTGCGTGTGCCTGTGCCGCGCTGTAGGGTAGGGCCAGTATAAGCCCGAACCATTGCCGGTAAGCTTGTTAGGCTACCCATACCTATGCCGCCTCTGTTTCGTCACTGTGCGGCTCTCTCAGTAGCTCTGACGCCTGATTGGCTAGCATTGCTGCGGCTCTCTCCTCGACGTCAGGTGATATCCACCACCCTGCGCCTTTTGCCCTACTGAAAAAGTCTGCTGTGAGGCACTGAAATTCGTCCCTAAACTTAGATAGGTCCAGTTCAGCTTGCGTGTTATGTCCAGACTTAGATTGAATTGCCTGCTGTTTAAGCATTGCCTCTGCTTCGCCTAGTTGTATTTGCTGTTTAGTTGTTAGTCTTGCCTTGATGCTTTCCTCTAGTTTCAGTGATGGATCATAAACGATGCGGTTGGCTGTTGACTTCTGGCCCTTGAAGAATGGCTTGCAGTAAGTGAGGTATCCGAGCTTGCGGAGCTTCACTGCGTGGTATGAAACGCCGGTCTTGCCCAAGCCTATGTCCTGCCCGATCCTTGCGAGTGAGACAAAGGTTCTTCCCATTGTGTCAGCGTAAGAGCAGAAAGCTACCAGCACCCGCAGAGTTGATGGCGTGATCCGTGGATCTTTGATCGCCCTGATTGGTACGATTGCGAACGCTCGCAGATCTTTGGCTCTGAGTTGTTTGGGTCTCAAAACGGATAATCCTCTATCGGGTCGGTAGGCTTTTCCTTCCGGGCATATGTCTCTATGCGGTTCTCTTCGAGGCTCTGCCGGTACATCTGTATCACGTTCATCGTGACGAGGTTTTTTTCCAACAATCTGTCTGCACCTGGTCCGCTTATGTATTCATCCCCGACCGCTTCGCCGTGGTTCATGCGTCTGGCGTTGATTGCATCGCTATCCCACGCGACTGAAGTTTTCGGGCCTAGAATTGGTGGCTTGTACGCATCGGAGCATTTTTGTGCTGCTTTGACCATGTTGTAGATGGTGGGCCATGATCGGGTGCGATTGTTCTTGCGGATGTCTTTGCCCATGTTGCGGAGAATGTTGGTTAGGCCTTCCTCGTTTATGCTGCTGACAATCTCTGAATTGATATCTTCAACCATTGCAGACATTTCGGTTGCTGCTCGTTCGGGCGTATGGTTTGCGGGTACGTCATACGACTGCAATTCCTTTTGCAGCCATGCGCCGATCGCTTTCGTTCTCTGCTCGTAGTTCATTGGATCATCTTTCTATCTGTTGCCAGTGAGCCTAGAATAGCCTGCATCTGCTGGTCGCTTGTCATGTCTTGCAATGAAGGCTGTTGGATCTCATCGTCCCAGCGCTCACCATTCAACCAGGTTGCCAGGTGTGGCATGAATTTCTTGTCTTGGCTTCCCCATGCTCGGACAAAGAGTGCCAGTGAATGCTGTATCTGCTCGATGGTGGCTTTGGTCAGTGCCTTGGATAGTGCTTTGCGAGCTGTGCCTTTCCCGACTTTCTTCGGATAGATCTTCCAGAGATCATCAAAAATGGACATATCTTTAGAGGTTATATTTCCAAGGTTATTACTTACAAGGTTAAGGACTGGCAAATTCTGCACGGGGGCACTAGCAGATTTTGCCATAGCCCCTGGCAAATTTTGCCACTCTTGTTTTGTTAGCTTTAAGCGATATCCGTTGCTTGTTTTGCTGCCATTGCTGCGGGTGCGTTGCACCTTCTCGATCAATCCTACTTGATGCAATTGCTCGATGTGCATCTGTACGGCACGTTTAGACATCTCGCATTCTTCTGAAAGTGTGGTGAGGCTAGGGAAGCAAGCGCCGGTCTCACTGTTGTGATGGTCAGCGATCCAATAAAGAACAATCTTTGTGGCCGGTTTAAGACCCTTCTGCTGCATCGCAAGTGCTGTCATATAGTGAGACATCTATTCACCCCATGTAACAGTTGTTATCAGGCACGGCTCATTTCCGTACCGCTTGAATACCTTGAGGTCATAGACCTGGGCATCATCCTCAAAGACCACGCCGTTGAACGAATCTAACACGATTTTGGCGATATTATCAATATCTGGCTTGCCAGGATAGATCTCATCAGCTTCCGCTGCGGCCTTCTTTGCCTTCGTCCAGCTCTTCGGGATCTGGAATTGTGCCTTGATGACCATCTGACATGGCATTGTTGTCGGCTCTAACTGGTGCAGCACCATATAATTCGATGCAGTACCGGCCAGCCGATGCTCATATCTGCGCGTTTTCTCTGGCGTGTAGACCCGGCCTGTCCTGGTGAACCTGGGCCGACCTTTGCCGATCGGTTGACCAGGGAGCCAAATGTAAGTGCTGGTCATATCCGTTTCAGCCAGTCTGTCACATCTGATTTGTCATCGTCTTCGATCACTACGCCGACATCATCAAGGATCGCTTCCAGGCTTACAGATTGGTTCAATCCTTCCGATATCAATTCACTTGCCAAACGGCTTTGTGATATCCCCTGAGACTGCGAAGCGCTATCTAATCGGGCTTTGACACCGGCGGGAAGTCGGACCACCAAGGCTTTCTTTTCCTCTAGTTTGGTTTGATATTTCAACTTTCTTTCCTTTCTTTTCAACCACATATCAAATACTTTAAAAAAAGTTTGATTTAGTTGTTGACCCTATTGTGATATCACCTTAGTCTAATTCACAGGACAACACAACAGGAGACTAGGACAATGCAAACCATCACAACAAAATATCTCGGGCCAACAGATCATCGCGGTTCACGTTACAAGGCAACACACACCGGCAACTATACATCCGTTACACTGAGTGCCGACTATTCATTAAACGCTGAAGGCAACCACACAGCAGCCGCTATGGCCCTTGCAGAAAAGCTTGGATGGGAAGGCAACTACATGGGCGGACACACACAAGATGGCATGGTGTTTGTAAGCGATGATGGCGGTTACTGTTTCAAAGTAACTCGCAAAGTGGAGGCGGCGTGATGCAAACTCTATGGCAAACAGAAACGCATGAGGTTGATTATCACGCAGGATATCTTGTGATTGCAGAGAGCGACACGCAGAAAAGCTTTGTGGTTCAACTTCACGACAACAACGGGCACAACGTAACGTGCAAACAATTCACAGACGCAGCCAGCACACACGGCATTGACCGGGCTTGCAGCACATTCAAAAAACTAGCGGGGCGAGTACAATGACCAGACAGCAACTAATTGACGCAATGGATCAGGGCAAAACCGTACACTGGCACAACAAAGGATATATTTGCTATCGCACCGAGGGCGGCGAGTACCTCAACACATTTACCCCCACCAACAATACCATTGGCATTTTTCACCGAAACGGGATCGGCATGAACATAAAGCCAGAAGATTGTTTTATTGCAGGAGAAGAATGATGGACGATTGGAAAGAGTGGCTCAAAGATACTATCGGGGTGGTGAGCCTGTTTCTCACCTTCTACCTTTTGTTTTTCTTTGCGGGGGTTTTGTAATGGATTGGACTAACGATCAGAAGATTGAAGGGCTTAAAGAGTGCATCGAAGAAAGCAAATCTGAAATCTCATATGCCCAAAGTCGCGGCGATGACTTCATGGCCTCAGAAGCAACTCAGGTTTTGAAAATGGCAGAAGCCCAATTAAAAACCCTAACAGAAGGTGTGCAGTAATGGGAAAGGTCAAAGACATATTCCAAGACCAACGCGAGAGGGCTTCCAAGGTATGCCCTGAGTGCGATGGGGATGGCAAGGTGGTTAAGATCACTTACCGGGTCCAAAGCTTTAGTCGTGACATCGGTGAGCCATACGAAGACCCGGTTGAATGTGAAACGTGCCAGGGAGAGGGCGCAGTATTTGTGGAGGAAGACGATGAAGATCTATGAAGTAAACACCAAAAAGATGCACCACCGCCACGCAGGGGACACTGAGATGGCGGCGGCGCACCAGGTGGCCGCAAAGGTGACAGGCAGGAGATTGGATACCCTGCGAGCGCTTTCGACCCTGGGAGGAGGGTCAGGGGAGCAGATAAGCGCCTCTTTGCGACTACCTATCACTAGCATAAGACCGCGCTTAACGGAACTGCAAGAAATGGAGTTGATTGAAGACACCGGGCGGCGTCATAAAAACCAATACGGAAACGGCGAGATCATTTGGACCGTCACAAAATCAGGGGCAAAATATGTATATTAAATTCGAAGACATTCGGGACATGGCCGATCAGATCCGGTTATTGACCGGCGACGATCAGGACACCTTTCTTGACACGCTCGATGGTGAGACCGATGCGATGGACATCTTGGGCAAGCTTATCCAGGAGCGCACCGAATGCTCAATCTACGAAGGGTCAGTGAAAGAGTTAGCGGCGACATACACCGCCAGAGCAAAACGCTTGTCAGCAAAGCAAGATGCGCTCTCGATCACGATCGGACACTTGCTCGATGCAATGGGGCAAACTAAGATCCAGCACCCGTTGGCAACAGTCAGTCGGACCAAGCCGCGAAAGAAAGTTGTGGTGGTCGATCAGCACGACATTCCAAGCCAGCTAACAACAGTCACAGTCAAGCCAGACATGACCGCAATCAAAAAACAGATGGACGCAGGGGAGCTTGTGCCAGGTTGCGAATATCAGATGGGCAATTCATCTGTCACAGTGAGGATCAAATGATAAAAACTAAAGATCTTACAGAATATGAGAGATATTTAGAAAGTATCATCATAGCGCAAAAGCTTAGAATACAAAAGTATGAAACAGTTGTTGAGCTTTGCAAGCAAATAGCGGGAGATAAAAATGAGTGAACTACAAAAAGCCATGGCCGAGGTGAATGATCTCAATCGCACCCACGGCGTCACGCAGCGCGGCGGCAAGAAATACACGGAGGTTTTTGTGCGCGTCGAAGCATTCCGCAAGGCATTCGGCACAGATCATGGGATCAACACCGAGATATTGATGGATGATGGCAAGCGAGTTGTTATCAAAGCAGCGATCACTAACAGCTCCGGGATGGTTGTTGGATCTGGCATGGCCGAAGAGATCAGGGGACAGGGCAACGTCAACAAGACAAGCGCCCTGGAGAATGCAGAGACCAGCGCCATAGGCCGCGCACTAGCATCCATTGGCCTGCATGGCGGGACATATGCCAGCCTCAATGAGATCGATGCAGTGCCACGCAAAGCCGCAGCGCAAAAGCAACAGGCTCAATCTACGCAGCCGCCGCCAGCACCACCCGCCGGGGATATGCTCACACTGAAGAACCACATCGGCCAGGAGAAAGGGTCAGGAGACGCGCAGGACTTTACCGCTAATCTTATCAAGCTAATTGCAGCCTATAACAAGCTAGAGGCTGACAAAGATGGAGTCGCAATCCCTCCACGCAAGCGCATGACAATGCTGCGCGAGCTGATCGAGCAGAACCAGCAGTCAATCGACAAGCTTTCTGATGGGTTTAAAGAAGAGATCGACAATCGATATAAGAATTGCCTCAAGATCTTGGGCGCACAGTTAGGAAAAGAATGATGGAGACCTGGAAGCAAATGAAAGCGCGTCAGAAACGGGAGTTGATTGGCGTTGTTGAGGATCTGGCCGGTGAGGTAACGCAAGTAAATGCAGCACAGAAACTAGATATGTCGCAAGCTTTGCTCAGTGCCTTCTGCCGCAAGCACAGTATCACATGGGAGACAGACGGAAGGAAAAAGAAATGAATGGCAAGGATATCATCAAGTGCATCAAAGCAGCGGAGATGAAGCTGACAAAGAAAGAAACATCTGCTCTTATGTCGATACCTTACAAGAGAGTTGTTAAGATCTCGAAAGAATACGGAATAAAATTTATCGATGGAGGGCAGAGATCCGATGAACCAAGAAGGCAAGCAGGCATTGGCCCGAAGCCAACGTCAACTATCAATCATGATCGAGACCGCAAAGAAACAAAACCGGCACAACCTACAGCAGCAATTAGAGAGCCTGTTCGCATTAGGCGAGATACTTCAAAGGGCCATTACAAAAGAAAACTAAAGAAGCGGCTCCGGGATATACTTCACAGCGACCTTGATCGTAGCGTCAAGCATGAGTTGGTCTACGCAGCCAAGTGGCAAGAACATCAACGCAGCATAAAGAATAAAACTAAGGTCGGCGGTGCGCTATGAATGAAGAAGAAGTGCAGAAGAAGATTGAGATTGCAGGCGCGGTCGGCGCGCTTGCAGGCTTTGCCAGCGGTGTCGGCATTATGACCCTGGTGGCCATTATATTCTAGGAAAGATCGTGCGGGTGGCCGTGTGAATGGGCGCATTCGGTAGCACGTTGACCAACAAACAATATGTTGAACCACCCGCTCGATACTTAGATCATAAGCTCAAAGTGAGGTCCATCAATAAATGGCCTGCGACCCTGAGATCTACGCAAATCAATATAACTATTCATTGCATGTTCCATATCGCCCTCTGGGTACTGAGCAATATTCGATACAGACCAAGCTGCACCCCAGCGAATAGGCACATCGACAGCACGAGCGCCTTCCGCCATAGCGTCAGCAATCTCATCATAGAGATTAAGCTCCCAGCGGCCACCATCAATGTAAGCCATGAGATCCACAGCCAAACCATCAATGTGCTTTGACTTCATTGTCTGACTAGCACCCTTGGCAACAAGAGCTTTCTGCTCCTCGATCGTGCGCAGCCCACAGATCACAGAGAAGTCCTGCTTAGTCACATTGATTGCGTACTTTACAACAGCAGCCATACGCTCATCAACACCGGTCAGCCTATCAAGACTGCGCTTACCTAACTTGTAGCTCATTTCTTTAATCCTTTCATTGTCCGTATTCCAAACGATGCAGCGATCGAAGCATACATTGCCCATGAGAACCAGCTTGGCGCGGCTTCCAAATTCTTAAACCCTTGCTCCATGTAAGGCTGCAAACCAGGAACAAAGCTTCCTAGCACTATGAAAATAAAGCATAATGTCCAGGCTTCATCCTTCCAACTGTCACGACTAGCCTCTATTGCAGCTTGCTCCCAAGATATTTCCCCGGTCGCAATCTTCATTTTTGTTTCGGCTTCCGCTTTCTTTACAGCAGTCTTGCCATCGATATAGCTGGTCGCCAGACCCGCCACGCTGTTGAGTATGCCGATCATTTCTTGGCCTCCATTGCATTGAACCCGAAGTAAGCAGCGACAACACCAGACGCAGCAACCACATACACGGTGGCAATGTCAGCGATCAAACCCGCAGCAGTCTCTAGGCCCAGCGCAGCGGCCCCTACAATGGCGAAAGGGTACAAGAGCATTCCAAGGGCGCAGGCAGTTGTAAGGCGTCTCTGAGTGTCTCTCTTTGCGTCTGCATCGTTAAGCTCACGCCATCGGTCTTCCAGGGCAAGCTTCTGCCATTCGACTTCATCAATCTTTCCGTCTTTGTTTACGTCTGCTTTTTCAAAGGATGTCATATCTATCTCCTATCGAATTGGGTTCTTAACCAGGTCATCGAATGCTGACCAAAGATCTTCAATCTCAATCTCGTATGTATCGAGCTTGTCACCGATCCCATCTGTTACGGTTGCTGACTTCTCAACCATTGATCTCAGGTCCATCAACGTGCGTTGTTGCTCAAGGATGTTAGTCATTTGAGTGCTGATCTGCGTGAGCTGTGTGTTGAGGCCATCGACATTGTTCTGCACAAGCGTCTGCTCTATTGCCTGTATGCGTGAGGTTGCATCAAGAACTTCAGTTACAGATTCTTCTAGTCCATTGAACCTAGAAATCGCATCATAGCCATAGTAAATACCACCACTAAGCCCAGATAAAACAGGCAAAGCAGCAGCAATATACCAGCCTCTAAAGACAAACTTACCAGCTTTGATCTCAACGTCTTCCATTTACGGATTGCCATATAGATTTTGAGCATGATCGTACAACTCGTCTGCGGTTTTATTGTTTGAGGTTGTGTATTGTGTCCAGCCTGTACCTTCACCTTGGTCACCCCAAGTAATGATGTACTCGTTAGTGTCGAATACAAAATCAACAGATGTGTACTCGCCAATTACAATGTTATTGTCAGCCACATATGTATCAATGCTGTTAGTAAGAGCTGTGTTTTGACTTGCTGCAAAGAACGCGCCAGAGATCTGAGCCATACTGCTGACCGCACTTAACGCCTGATTATAGTTATCAACATGATCTTGAGTAATTGTGGTGTTTGCTAGAACTTCTTGAAGCGCCAAGCCTTCTGGTCTTGTGTCAGCTGTAGCCGCCATTTCTGACACCACAGATACAGTCATCAACGCAGCACTAGCCTCTGCCAACTCGTCAACGCTCATGCCTAACTCAAGCATTGCAGAAGCATACTCAGCATCAAACAACTCAGTCGCAGTCTCAGCCTCAGAAAAGTCCATAGCCAGCACCAGATCAACGGACGCTTGATAGTTAGCTAGCATCTCATTAGTTACGATTGCTTCATCCAAACTATTGTTAGCAATGATCTGGCCTGCGCCTGCCATGTCAGTCGCTGCGTAAGCCATCAGAGCTGCCAGCTCCACCTGTTGTTGGATCACTGTCGCTGCGTCTTGAAGGTCGCCCACTTCTGTTGTCTGTTGACCTAGTGCGCCGGAAACGCTCAGACAAAGTAGGCTTGTTACTGTTACTCGTTTGAACATCGGGAAGCTCCTTTATGTCCATGCGTAAAAACTTATCCCAGAAAACTTTATCTTGCAAATACCCCACAACGTAGGTCTCTGGGTCTGCTCTCATAGACTCGTAAGCATCACGGCCTGTAAGTATCCTTGCATTTGTTACGCTGTAGATAGGGCAAGGCGTAGAAGATAAAGCCATAGCTTTAAACACATGAGGCGCTGCGCACATGATTGACAGCCCAGATATCTGAAGACCTAAGCCATGTGGTTGCGGTTGACCCATGAGCCTAGCATCCTTGCGCCTATTACATTCTGGATCTTGTTCCATGTTGCCTTGAGCAATGCCAAACAAGCTGACCTGTATGCCGCTAGTCTTTGGCATGAGACAAGAGTCAGTGCCACCCGCGCCCATGACAGTCGGCGCAGCCGCAGTTGGTGGGGGCTGTGAACCCGGTGAGCTACCCGGCCCATTGTATGTATTTTGATAGGTCTCGTTGGTGTTGTTGCTTTCAACGGAGCTGTTGTTGTTGCCAGTGTTGCTATTGAAGTCACCCTCAACGCTCCCATCTTGGGCATAGCATAGAGACCCTAGCCAAATCAGGGATATGGCAACGCATCTGACTCGCATTCCACCTCCAAAACATTTCTGAGGTCAGTGTTATCACACATAACGCGAAGGCCAGCGTCAGGAAACCCCATTGCAGCCAAGGTCTCTGCGTTCTTCCTTGCCTCACAGCTTGTTTCGCTCATGCAAACAGAGGGTAGCGAGATAGGAGTTGGCATTTTTATCTCTGCGCAGCCAGCTAGAAAGATGGGGATCGTAAGCCATCTCATCCCATCTTCGTCAGGACTGCAAGCAAGAGTGCAATGATAGAACCTGTGGTTGCAATCATGATACCTTCCATGCGCTTAACGCGGCTGAACAGATCTTTGAATTGGATCTTAACTTCAGTCTTAATAGCGATGATTTCTTTCTCAAGGCTATCAATGCGATCATGCGCAGATGCTATTGTACGTTTGTTCATTACCATTCTCTACTCTGGTTTAGTGGGCCATATAATGTCGGTTGGAAAGTCAGACTGATCTGTGATGTCACGGAGGGCCTGACGGTATGCTGTCTGCTCTGCGGCCACCGACGAGGCTTGATTTACTCCTAGGACACCTTCGAGCTTACTGCGAATACCAAGACCATCAAGGTTCTGTGCAAAAGATGGGGACCACCACAAGTTACTCAAGTGTAGGTAGTCCATAGAAGCCTGACCACTATCCATTATTGTTTGCGGTGCTGATCCAAATGCGCCTGCGGGGTAAGCGTGTTTTATCATGTCACAAAAAGCAGGGTCATACTTACCACTTTCCATGCAAAGCTCCCCACGTTCTTTTGCATAATCCCAGAAGGGTGTGTTGTATTTAGACCCAGCAAAGTAGTGCATCATGATTATGCGTTCTACGTTTCTTACCAAACCTACATATTCCATGTTGGCCTGTTCTACAGGCACAAGACCCTGAAGGTAGTTAATTGCGTTGTCTATAACAGTGCTGGCCATACCAAAAGACATAGCTTCCAGAGGCTCTAAGAAGAATGACGCATTACCATTGCTCGCTACTCTATCCGTAAAGTTACGGTTCTTTGAGTAGTTGTTGAAGCCAAACGAGTTAGTCTCTTCGCTTGGGGTCAAATCAAAGTCACTAAAGATTGCCTTGACGTCTTCTTTTACTTCTTCAAGGGTGTTGATGTCACTGTTATACAGATACCCAATGGAACATCTGTTTTGGAGGGGTATTCCAAAGACCCAACCATATGGGCGAGCAATTGTAAGCGTGTGAGAAAACTTGGGAGCGTCCCAGTAACACTGGTTAACGTGAACAGCGTTGACAGGGATGTAAGCAGACTGCGAGTGCTTACTGTAATCCTTGGGGCGACCAGAACAGTCAATGATGTAATCAGCATCAATGTCATCTGGTTTTACATTATGTTCAAACAAGTCAACATGATCTTTTAGTCTTCCATACACGTAGTCCTGCATCTTGTTTGCGTTAAAGTGCAAGGCCACTGTTGGTGAGGGAAACTCATGGAGAAACTCTTCTTCAGTGGCAGACCAACCCCGCTTGAAGATACCCGTTTTTACGTAGCCATCCACAAGATCAAAGTCTTTGGGACCAAACCCTAGGGTTCGATGCAGAAGGGAAGGGAGCACGAGAGTTGTCCCCTCGCCTACCGCCTGCGGTTTAATGTTAGGATCGTAGTGCCACTCAACTTTTGCTTCTGGAAAGCTAAGTTTCATTTGCACCGCCGACATGCACCCAACAGTTCCACGACCTATGACCGCGTACTTCTTCACGACATGTCCAAAACAGAAGGAAGCGTTGGCCAGACCACAGAAGTTGGGAACGTAGCTTGAGCCGTAATATCCAACAAATCTGTTCGGTACTGTGTGACTTCCGTTTGTTCATCAGAAGTTAACCCACTCCATCGCATAGGATTTGAAACCACAGGGTCAACAAACGCCCGTAATTGGCTGGCTCTTAAAAGCCTAATTTCAGCAGCGTTAGCAGCATCTATTTCCGCCTGAGTGGGGGGTGTTGGGGCAATGTATGCCCCAATCGCACCGTCTGCCTGCATCTGGGCAAGCAGTACAGTGTTGTCGATAGTCATGTCGGCGTCATTTACATCTAGGGTATACGGCGTCCAACCTTCATACTCAGGCAGATTAAGAAAGCAGTCAATACGATTGCCTGTGTCGTCAATATAAACCGCGTCTTTGTAAACATATGTCATTAAGAGTACCTCACCCAAAGACCGGGAAATGATGGACCCCAGTTTGCACTAGCTTCAGGCGGGTTTCTCATTGCTGGAGTCATTAACCGCCAACTTCCCGAATAAGTCTGGTCACTTTGTAGGGAGGTATTGCTCGCAAAGCTGTTGTTCTGACTAGCAGTCAGACCTGTCGTACCAGAGGTAGAGGTTGTTTGGTTTGTAATAGCTACCGCTCCCCCCTCTATGCCACGGGATTCTAAATTGCTACCTGCGGTAGTCCTACCCTCTTTATAGCCTACCCCTTGAGTATTTGATTGCGAAGTGTCATGTGCAACGGTGTACGTTCCCACTCCGTTGACGGCTGTACTAGCTCCAGTGGAAATATCTCCGCTTCCAAGAATGGAATTACCACCTACCGTCTTTAAACCGCCTACATTCTGTAAGTTTCTGCTGTCATCAATAACGGTTGTACCGCTTACTTGAATAGCCATCTTCGTGTCCTTCCACTATTAGCTGTTAAGTTGTGCTTTAAGTTCATCAATCTGAACCTGTTGTTCTTTGATTGCTTCGATAAGCACAGCGACCATGTTGCTATACTTGACCGACTTGATGCCTTCGTCATTGGTGCTGACTACATCCGGCAGTACAGCTTCTACTTCCTGAGCAATGACACCTATCTCTGAGCCGCCGTTCTCTAGCCAATCGAATGAGACACCACGCATTGCTTTCACTGCATCCAGTGAGCCTGTGAGCGTCTCTACGTTGGTCTTGAGTGTGGCGTCTGAAGTGGTGTTGAAATTGGTTGCAGTCGCATCACCTGTGACTGTAATTCCGCTGCTATTTGTTGAGAGACGGGCGATATTATCGTAGTAAAGGTCTACTGAGCCATTGTCATTAAAAACAGCAAAGGTCTCGTTATTACCAACGTCTGTAAATTTAACGAAACTATCTGACTGCACGAAAAGTGGACCTTCATCATTTCTAATGATTGAGTCGTTCCCAGCTACTTCTAGGTCTAATTTTGAGCTTACTGTGATTCCGCTGGCGGTGGTTTGGAGTTTTTGGGTTCCATTATGATAAAGATAGAGCGAGCCACCTTCTATCCCATAAAGAAACGCAGCGTTGGTATCTGCCGCTCCTACTACCTCAAAATTACCCGCACTTATTTTTAAGTTACCAGTGCCTGTATCTTTTATCCAACTATGACTCGCATCGTGATAAATCTGTAGGTCATCAGATGCCCCAAATGTAGCTTTCTGACTATCACCTAAAGCAATCCCGTCTGTGGTAATTTCACCAGTGATGTCTACACCTGTGCTAGTAGTTTGAAATTTTTGGACATTATCATGCCTAAGTGATACTGATCCATCGGTTGTAAATACAGCTTTAGTTTCACTTCTAATTGCATTTTGAATGTAAAGTTGGTCTGCCGCTATAACTAAACTTCCACTACCATTTTCTGTAATATATGAGTTATTATCACTACTGCTATGATAAATCTGTAGGTCAGATCCAGCTCCGAACACAGCCTTATCATTGTCACCAAAGTTAATGTCAGCAGAGGTAGTCATGCCGTCTGTGGTAATAACACCAGTTACATCTACACCTGTGCTGGTTGTAGTCAGCTTCTCAGAATTAGCATGGCGTATGCTTACCGCCCCACCGGAGTTAGCAAGAAGATAAGTGTTCGTGCCGCCTTGGTCTTGTAACCGCAACTCAGATGCACGAACAAAAAGCCAACCGCCAGCGGAAGCATCATCAATATAGCTATGCGTTCCATCATGGTAAATCTGCAGGTCAGACCCAGCGCCGAAGATGGCTTTGTCGTTGTCACCGAAGGACAAATCACCCGTCATGCTATCGCCAGTGACTGCAACAAAGTCTGTAGCTGCGGCGGTGGCTGCTGTTCCTAAGTCACCCGGCTGTGTAGCTGAGGCAGCGAGTGCGCCTTGGGCTGCTGTGGCATAGTCAGTCGAGGCTGTAGTGGCTGCTGTTCCAAGCCCAAGGTTTGTCCTTGAGCCAGCGGCGTCAGCAACGTCCGAAAGATTGTTATTAACCAAGAGAGCGCCTGAGAGGGAAGCGTAGGCAGCAACCCACTGGCTACCCTCATAGACTTTCATAACATCGTCTGTGGTATTGAAGTAAAGCGCCCCGGAAACCAATGCGTTACCGTCATTATCTACTGTAGGATCGGACGCCTTGGCACCCAAATACCTGTCATCAAAGCTATCAAGGGCAGCAAGCGCCGCATCCTTTGCGGCTTCAGATGCCGTGGCGGAGTTTGCACTAGCCGTGGCCGATGCAGCCGCCTCGCCAGCCTTGGTTATCGCAGTGCCAGCGTCAGTGGATGCAGATGCAGCCGAGGAGGCTGCGTTGGTTTGGCTTGTCAAAGCATTAGATGCGCTTGTAGATGCAGAAGATGCACTAGCAGCGGCGTTGGTCTCAGAGGTTTCGGAATTAGTCTCTGCGGTTTCGGCAGCAGCCTGCGCAGCAACACTAGCCACGCGGGAAGTTTCACTAGCTGTGGCGCTGTTCGAGCTATTAGCGGCGCTGTTGGCAGAATTGGTTTCGCTGGTAGATGCAGCCCCCTCACTGGCTAAGGCAGCAGCAGCACTTGCAGCAGCCTCGCCAGCCTTGGTTGTTGCAATGCCAGCCTGCGTGATGGCTGTGGACGCACTTGTTGATGCGTTAGTCTCAGCGGTTTCCGCTGCCACTTTTGCGGCTTCAGAAGCAGTCTTTGCTGTTTCGCTTGCGGCCTGCGCTGTTTCGGCATTGGTCTCCGCAGTTTCAGCAGCGGCCTGGGCGGCAACAGAAGCAACCTTAGATGTTTCACTAGATGTGGCGCTGTTGGCGCTATTGGTGGCGCTGGTAGCGGCGGCGTTCTTACTCGCCAAAGCAGATGCAGCATTCGTGCTCGCGTTTTGAATGTCAGTAATATTGGTTGCGTTTGTATTGATGGATGCAATGTTTGTTGCGTTTGTGTTTACATTGGAAATATCTGTAGCAACAGTATTTACGCTTGCAATAGATGTCGCAACAGTCCCGATATCAGCACCATCAGCAGCGACAGTATTGATATTAGCCTGATTACTTGCAACAGATGTTACATTTGCGCTTATACTAGAAACAGTCGTAACGTCTGAGGATATACCAGCAACCGTGCCGATGTCAGATCCGTCCGCAGCAACAGTCGTAACGTCTGAGCTAATACCGGCAACCGTAGTTACATTGCCAGAGATACCGGAAACAGTGGTGACATTTGCGCGGATCGTGTTGACGTTTGTAATCGCGTCAGTTGCAACCGTACCATCCTGGATCTCTGCCAGCGTCTTAATATCAGCAGAGATATTTGCTAGTGAATCGACATCCCCGATCTCTGGACCTGGTTCTGGATCGCCTGTGGTTGCGTTGAAGCCAAGAACCGTCCCCTTACGAGCGTCCTTGAGTGGTAGCTCTAGGTCAGTAAACACATCGCCAGGGTTTACAAACAAGCCACGACCAAGCTTCTCGTCAAGCTGTTGGGTCATAATCACGTTACTGTCTAGCTGTTCATTCAAGCTGGAAGCGAGAAGATCACCGGCTGTAACAAAGTCTGTGGTGCGGGAAAGCTCACGGCCACCAATGATTGTAAGAACGTCTGACGCTACGAGGGCGGCTGTAAGAGTAATAGACCCTGTGCCATTTGCATTAATACTGACCGTATAATCGGTTGTCAGCGTCAACTCAGTCGTATTCTTGAAGACAGCGATATCACTATCTGTCAGGATGTTGAAAGTAAAGGCAAACGGGCCTGTTCCAGTATTACCTGTGAACTGAACGCGCCGCGTTACTGGATTGATTGCAATATCACTCATGTCGTTTTCCCGTTCCTTTGTTCACTCTATAGCAGATTTCTACTGACATTCCAATAATCCTTATCGAAACCCGCCGCCCGTCTGGACGAAGCTCGATGGTGCAGCCCAATACTTAGTGTCATTCTGATTTTCAGCCCTTCGCTCGGCCCTTTGCAGATACCCCGGATTGTTCATTTCCTGCAGCTGATACCAAACCATGTAATTCATAGCCTCTTTTGTATAGAACAAGTTTGCAAATGGCGTGTTGCTTTTAAGCAGTCTGATTGCATCGCCGCCAAAGTCTACATCTCCGCCAGTGACAACCCCTCTAGCTCTCTGGAGTAGGTCTATAGTTTCAGACACCGTTCCAATACCGGGGCCAGCCAGTGTCTCTAGTGTGCCACCGCCATACCTATTAGCCTCTCCAAATAGGAAGTCACCATATATACCCAAGCCGCCGCCCTGTAACGCCGCAGCAAGGAACGCCTCCGGTGAGGGCTCCCTCATCTCTCGGCCCTTTGCAACTTCCTTGAGCTGCATAACGTAATAACCAAGAACAGTTGTTCCGGCGACTGTGTTGATTAAACCAAGATTCGCTGCGACACCGCGCTTGAGCTGTTCGTTTAAAGACTTAGAGCCATAACCATATACCTGTCTCGCAAGAGGCTTAGTCAGAGCTGTTACTCCAAATGACTTAAACTGAGTAAGAAAGCGAATGCCCTCACCGGCTAGTGTGCCGGGACGATACCCGCGTCTAAGTATTGCCCTTTCCTTTGCACCTGGTGACGGAACTGCATTGTCAGCCTCAGAAACCAGCAGCGCAAACATATTCTCCCTAACATTCAGATCACCAATCTCACCGGGGATAAGGTAGGTCTGACCATCTGGGCCTTTCTTTGCGCCTTTTCTGGCGGCGTCCCAACCCTTTGCGTCTATGCCGTATATACCCAGAATGCGCCTTAGATCTTCTGGGATTTTATCAAAGCTTTTAGAGGCCTCACGGCCAAGATCGTTTGCGATCATTAGGGTCACACCGCGCTTGTTGCTTTCTGTCCACGGTTGCAGAAGGTTTAACTTAAAGAACTGGCCTAAAAGCTTAGAAGTCTGGCCGGGAACATCATCAGCCGCGTTAAACCGAGACATGAAGTCGCCAAGCTGTCCTTCTATTCCAACAGAAAGTCGGTCTGAAAACTCACGCATTTCACCAGCGTTCATACCTTTGAACACCGCAGTCAGACCGTCATTCCAGGCGTCCATCATAGATCTGCCCTGATACATTCTGTTTGATGCTATGAAGGCAACGTCTGACAATGCAGATATAAAAGCCCCGCCAAGCTTTGCCATAGTTTGCAACGCACGAAACCCGTGCATCCACCTGGCGATTGGCGTATGTGAACCAATGTTAATGTCACCAGTAACCTCATCAAGAGCAGCTTTGAATGTGAGTGCAGACGCTTCCCTTTTAATTCTTGCAAGCTTCTTAGGATCGTCTCTGTAATCCACTTCCATGCGCTTAATTACGCGATCAACCATAGCCTCTGGGTTCGTACCCAGCATTTCCATCAATGCCGTTGACCTAGCCGCAGAGTTGAGGTCTTGCATATACGCTTCTCTCAGAGAGGCTTTGCCAAACTTTTGATCGTAATTGTACCAATCATCAGAGCTTTTAAACGTCAGCAGCGCAGAGGCACTTTCCTTCTTTGCAAGGTTCCCAGGACCGGTAAACGCTTTGGCGATCTCTGCGCGATCCCCTTGCTTCCTGACGCCGCTAACGATTGCCGTGTAAGTCCTGTCCAGAAACTCCATCCTAGAAGCAACTATTGCAGCCTTGGCAGTCTCATCGGTCATATCCATAGATATCTTATACTCGCCGTCGAGCGTTCTATCCCAATCAATATGTTCATTTACATATTCAGACCAAGCCTGCTTCCCCTCCTTGACCATGCGTCTTTGATCGTGACTTGCTGTAACTACCCGACCTTCTTTCAATCGAATAAATGATCCAGCTATGTTTTCTCTCTTTAGAGCCGCGCGCTGATACTTAAACAGTATTTCACCAAGTTGCTTGGCTTCCTCACTTATTTTAATAACTCTCTCTGCTCCATCATCAAGCCTGTCTTTTATTTCTATAATGCCCTTGGGATCTTTTCTGTTGAGATCACCTAATACGTTTGCAACTTCTCGTTCAAAGTCGCCTTTCATATTATTAAACTGCGTTAAGAGTTTTGCCTTTTTCAGATCAGCAATAAGCCCACCAGCATACTCGCCCATCAGCGCGCCGTTTAACGCATCTACCGATCTTCCAGCGCCCTCAAAAGCCCTGCTGGTACCCACAAGAACGGCCTCAAGCCCAAGGGAGGGATCATCTGTCATTTCGTCAGCGCGACGAACCATAGCCATTATCTTTTGCTCTTTGAGAATGTTCATAAAACGATTGCGCTTTTCGATCTTAGCTGCAATCTCGGCCTCTTTGCCCATGACCAGACCGCGCTCAAAGATTGCATCCTCTGCACTCTTTAGGCCTTTCTGCGCGCCTCTGGCTTTCTTTTCATTATCTAGCTCTTTAATAATCTGTTTAAGCTGATCGTCGCTCAAACGTCCTTTATTAGCCTTGGTAATATCAACTAAGCAACTTTCCATTACGACACCGCCATACAGGCCGCAGCCTTTTTAGATAAGTCAGAATAAGCTTCTGCCTCTTCATCAATTCGTTTTAATGTTTTCATCTCTTCGATATGGTAGTCCATAAGCTCTCCACGCTCCTGAGATTGTAAAACAAGATATTCTGACGTTGCTATTTCATTATCAAGATTGCTCTCTTCCAATGAAGACCTAAACCTTTCGGCAGCCTGCGTATCAGCAAAAGGATCGCTATCGATGCCTTCTGCATACTCGGCCAGCTTTTGAGCTTTAATTTCTTTTTCCTGAGCAGCAATACGGAATGCAACGTCTCGTGCCATGTTAGACACATTTGCATAAGCGATCATTACATCAGAGCCGCTTTCAGACATTTCATCAACAGTAAGGGCGATCTCCTCCTCGGAAACATCTTTTATCCCATTGGCCTCAAGCTCCTGCCTGATCCCGGTCCGCATACTTAGCTCGGCTTCAGCTTCGCTTACGGAATTGTTAGCCTCCCGCCAAGACTCCGCAGCCTCTAAATCTTCTCTAGCAAAAACCGGATCTCCGCGTTTTGTCGCCCCGATAGCTTCCATCAAAAGGTTTGGGTCTCTAGCGTCTATGTATCCTGCCTCAAAAGCGGCCTCGGCCATATCGTCCAGGTTGCTTTCACTCGCTGGGTTGCTTTCTGATCGATAGACCATCTTGTTGGTTTTTACGTTCAAGTACCCAGAAACAGGCTTGATATCCAAGTTTCTTAGCTCACCCCGGAACGTAGGGTCATTATCGTTAATTCCGCCACGCCGCTTAATAAATGTTAGGATATCTACAGGACGGTCAGACGCCTTAACCTTTGGAATTAAGACATCCACCCTCACGCTTTGGTCAGTAATCATCTGCCGGAGAGCGGTCTCATAATTAATCTTTAAAGCTCGCTGTTGCTTCTTTAGCTTCCTAGCCTTGAACACATTAGACGCCGAAGCTTGCTCTGGAAGTTCTACAGCAGCCATCTCAGCTCTAATTTCTGTTTCTATGTCGTCAAAGTTAATGGTGTCTTTTGTGCCAATCTTTCCTAACTTTCGAGCAAAGGCAGCGGTGAGTGGGCTTAAAACACCACCCAATGCACCACCGGCTCCAACATTGAAAAGCGCTTCTGTCATGGTGTAATCAAGTTGCTGTTGCTTTGACATTCCATAGACAAATGGCTCAACCAGTATGGCGCCACCCACGCCTTCAATAGCACCCGTTCTGGCGCGGCCCAAGGTTTTTCCGTACTTTGCTACAGCCGCAGCTCTCGAACCCGGCCCCACAAACGGAACAAACATCAAACTAAATTCAAGAGGGTCCGTAGCCATTGCCAGCATACCCGCACCAAATTTAGCAATACCGGGAATGAAGCCGCTTGGACTTCTGGAAATGATCGCGTTTCTTATGACTTCTGCTTTTTTGTTGTCATACAAAAGCTGCGCTTCTGCCGGGGCCATGAACCGATCATCATCAAACTCAAGCAAGTCCCCGAACTGCTCTCTGAGCTGATCTGGGCTTTGAAGCCTTCCGGCCTGCACAGCTTGTTCATAGAAAATACTCTTCTGGGTTTCGCGCTCGGCATAGATATCTTCTAAAGCACTTCTTAATTGTTCGTACTTTACGGGGTCAGTTTCTAACGCCAGGTCTTGCTCTATAAGGCCTTGCCGCCGAATGCGCTCCCTATCCGCCTCATAGAACTGAGTGCGTTGCTCTTCCGTTATGGCCGATGTTGCCGCTGCGGTCTGCTCAAACGATTGTGCCAAAAGCTTGCGAAACATCGGAGTTTCAGAAATCTCTGTAGCTGCACGACCCAAGGTTACTCTGAGCCTGTCCGCAGTGGTTACAGCCAGCAATCTGTTTTGAGTGTTTAGCGGACGCGGTTGTAACATTAATTACTGGCCTCATTAAAATCATCGGCAAATATCTTGCCTTCTGCCGCAAAACCCTCTTCTGGGCTGACTATCGGATCAGCCTCAACTGTCGAAGGCGTAAAGTAGTCACCTGCACCGCCAGTTATTCCACCAGAAAGAACTCTACCCTCATTTTGCGCCATCCGCATTAGTCTCAAGGTTTCTCGACCACCGGAGAAGCTACTGTAAACCCGATCAACCACGGCACCTAAGTCTTCAAACTTAATTATAAAGCCGGTCGGAATCGGTGTTCCCTCATCATCATAGTGCAGCTCAAGACCGTCACCGGTGCTATTATTTACGAACTGACCATAATCCGCCAATGAAGTGAAGGCTATGGCCTCGTCTACAAAATCAGGAACAGTCACAGATCTTCGTATATCAAAGCCATAAATGTCAAACGCCGCTTTTAATGCATCGTCTTGTTTTAATAGCTGAACATTTTGTTTAACGTCCAGTTCCGAAAGGCCTATCGGAACAACGTAGGTTCCCGTTTCATCGCTGACAGTTTGTTTATAATCTGGAATAATATCATTAAGTGCGCTATTGAATGCCTCCTTAGCATCGGCACCATTCCGCATTCTCCACATTGCTACTTTTTTAACAACCTCAAGTTGCTCATTAACAATAAGTAGTCCCCCGTTGTCGCCACCTTTTAAGTAAGCCTCTTGGTACTCAACTAGCTGTGGTTCCGTTGTGATTATTTCGTTAAAATCACTTGCTGTTGTGGTGGGAATGTTCTTTTTAAGATCCTCTACGTTCATTCTGGAGACAGTAGCAAGCTCAAGCTGTATCCTGTCATCATCTTGCAAGTACATACTTCTGACATACTCGGGGGCTAATCCAGCATCGCGAAGCTCGCTAATAAACTTGTTAGCGTACTTGTCTCCTAGATTGTTTCCAATGTTAGAAAAAACTGTAGTAGCCACATCAGCGTCAACATTATCCATCATGGTAACAATGCCAGAAGCAAACCCTTTAGGCATGAGGTTTCTTTGAGCCTCGGGAACGCCGGTTTGTTCGTACTTTGTTTGGATCTGGTCAAAAACAAAAGCCAACTCTGAACTAGCAAGAGCAAAGTTTCCTGCGTTAATGCTGGTTTGAACCTCTGCTAAACTTTCACTTATTTCTTTATTTGTTGATATTACATACTTTGCAGCGTCATTTTCGAGAGCCGTTGTCTTATCAACCAAAGCTTGTCGAAAAGTCTCCATTCTTCCAATCGCAACTTTAGCATCATCAGATGTTTTAATCTCTTCGTTTAACTGGCTTAATACAGAAAGAGCATCTTCTGCGGTCATGTCACTAAGCGAGCCAACATTGTTGACAAGATCCATAGTGCTTTCCCAAGAGTCAATTACCTTCTGGCCCTCTTCCTCACCGAACAAACCAAAAATCTTATCTTCGTCTAAAGCAAAATCAGGAGACGGTGCGCCGGTTTGCATGGCAATGGTTGCATTATTGTTAATGTAATCAACAGTTTCTCTTTGCCCTGTGGCTATCTCGCTTGCAAGGTTTGCTTCAAGCCTGTTTACGAAATTTAAATTCTCGGAATAAGAAACTCCAGGCAGAGGTTTCTCCTTATACTTTTCAAGCAAGAACCTTTTTTCATTTATGCCAGCCGCTTCGTTAAATTGATAAATCCTGTTTTCTTTAATTGCTACTTTAAGCGTTGATGTAGCCACTTTATTAGCAGTCTTCTGGCCAACTCCAAGATCAATTTGAGCCTGCACAAGCTCGGTAACGGCAGCTTCAATGCCGCTCTCTGTGGAACCAATTCCAGGTGCAGTTGCCCCATCTACAATCGCTTTCGATCTTGTCGAAACAGTGTCGTTGACGCGCTGCGCCATAGCCGCCTTAGCTTTTCTGAAGGCTATTTCAGAATACCTATTATTATAGTCAGACGTTTTTCCTTGCAGCCTTGCTCCAAGGACACCAGCAGCAACAGGATCAACCACAGCCAATGAGGCCTTGTACCCATCATTAATGTCTGCCAGTGCAGCTTGATAAGCAGGCATAGACATATTAGTTTTGTCAGCCTCAATCGTTAAGGCCTGCATATCAGCAGTGGCAAGAGTTTCAATCTCAACCACAGCGATCCGGTTAGCGGCCTCGACAGCAGCTTTCTCAGCAATGCCTCTTGGGCCACCCTTTGCTTCTATAGCTTCAAGTGTTGGCAGAGCGCCCTCTTCGCGCACACGTTCCTGGCCACGCTCAACGGCCATCTCAGCAGATTTCTTGAATGCAAACTCAGACATCCGATCAAGTTGCTGAGAAAGGGTTTGGGCATATCTTGCTTGCTCCCGCGTGTCAGCGAAGTCAATATTACCTGGTTGACGGGTTTGAAGGCCCAATCGCTGATATCTTGGAAGTTGTGCCATATTCTAACCTAACTTATTATAGTTGACCGTACATTACAGCGGCCTCGCCAACGCCACCCATTGCAGCCACATCTGCGGTTTTCTGTGCCGTTGCCCCAGCCGATCTGTAAATACCACCTTGAGTATAGCCCTCGCTAAGAGCCATGGCCGCGTTATCAGCGGCAATATTAAACTCATCGATGCCTTCACCCATTGCAAACTGCTGAACGGTAACAGCCGACCCAGATGTAGGATCAACACCACCAGCACCAGCTCTTGCAACAATAGCGGCAAGTGTTTCATTCAATCTCTTCAATGCCTCTGATCCTTTTTGTTTATAGGCGATAGCTTCCGAGCGCCCCCTCAGCTCTGCCTGCGCTGCCTGTTGTTCGTAACTGGCTTGCTGTGCGCGACCAACATCACGCTGCGCGCTAGCTTGTGCGATCTTACTTCCGACTGATATTACCGGACCAATGACTGCCATTGCTTCCATGTCTTAACTCCCCACGCTCAATCGGTACTCAAGACCGAGAACAATCATTTCCAACGGAACGCTCTGGCTGATAGTGATCTGTCCCGTTCCACTAAAGCCAAGCAATCCGTGCATAGTTTTTATGCCCGTGAACGGCTCGACCGGTGAATCCAATACATCTTCGCCAAAGTTCCTAAACGAAACCTGTTTGCCGTTGATAGTCATATCCTTCGTGCTGTTGACGATAGCATCAACCTGGATAATCCGCTTCTTAAAGCCCTGTACTGATCCAGAAGAAAGTACCGGCTCCGCAGGCATTGTCCTGGCTGTGACCGTATAGTTCAGCCCGACCTGATAGCTAGACGTAGCTGGTGAGGCAAAGGTGATTGTATATGGGGAGGCCGGGACCACCTGTTCTGGCTCTAGGACGCCATCTCTTATGATCTTGACTGTCTCCCCCTGCAACTGGTCCATCGTCACTGAGGAGGCCGCTCCGCCGCTCTTAACGCTATCCAGCGTGAGATCCGGGTCAAACTTCTCCAGCATATAATTATCGGACCCATTTATCGTGCGCTTAACGATTACATAGACATCTGCAACCTCTACGCCGACAGCGATATACTCACCGTCCGTAACGAACCGGCTAGGTGCAATAACATTCTGACCAACCAGGATAGAGTAAACCGCCATAGATCCGTCAGTTCCGTTTACCACAAACAGACGATCAGACTCATCCGTAGACGCAGCCCTACGCGCAGCCATATCAACCGGATTCTTGAGCAAGTGAGAGCTTAGAGCTGATATATTGCGCACCTGGTAAGATGCAGTCGTATCGCCAAACTGGAACACGTTGATTGATTTACCCTGGCGTTGAATAAAAATTGACGCGCCATTCAGCTCTTCGATTGGAATACCAGCTTTTGATCCCAGGCGGGTCTGTGGCCGTACAAAGAATGTCGATGGAGTGATCGGCTCATTCGTTCCCTGCAAGATTACAAACTCACCGCCGGTCGTGAAGATCCGGAAGTCATTGCCAGAGAATAGATTAACGATTGTATTGAGCTGATTGGTATTAATCGTTGCCTCAACGCTCTCATCATCCAGGCCAGTACCAGCGGCGAAGTCAAAGTAGTTAATTACCCCAGAACCCCAGATTGTATTAGGGCGAGACTTAGAACCACCAAAGTACAACCGGCCCTCATGGAACGCAGCAGAGCGTGGCCATCCACGGGTATTAGACCAAACATCTTCATACCCATGTTCACTTTCCCAAAATCCAGCAGTGACCTCATCGGTATCAAAGAATGCAACTTCAGTTACCGCTTTCATTTCAGTTGGAGAAACATACTCGACATATCGAGCGCGGCCGAATGTGCTTGTGACTTGGGCGTATTCGCCAACGGCAGCAGGCGCAAATGCCTCTACCTTGTAACCCGTAGTATTGTCGGGCGCAGTATCCCACGCTGGATATACAGCAAGAACTTTTGTTGACGCAGTATAATCCTCAACGTGCCGCGTCTGACCCGATCCAGTGCCGGAAGTTAATGTTATGAACATACCGTTTGGCTGATCGTCAGTCGTATAGCTTGACGCAGACTTTAGCGTAATGGTAGCCGCTCCACCGCCTTGCGCCGTTCCAGTATCGGTTGTTACGCTAGATGCGGTAATAGTGATGTTTCCACTAGATGCACTTGGCGTAATCGAATAGTCAGGCATATGTGTATCGAAGGCATATGCGTACTGAGGCAAGTTAGTGATTGGCAAGTTTTCTAGCGTCCAGCTCGTATCACTGTTGCGCACCAGGCGTTTAGTTTGCAGATCCTCATGGCAGAGAATAAGAGTATCAACCGCTTGCGTATAGTTGATCTCATCCAGCATTGCTGTGGTTATGTCTGTTGCCGTAATGTAATCGTTACCGGAGCCATTGATGTTGGTCTGTAAGACACCAGCCTTGAACACATAGATCCGCTGAGTTACGAACACCAAGAGGTAGCTATCATCCACGCTAAACTCAAACGGGATTACCTTAAAGTCAGTAAAGCTTGAGCCAAAGTCATAGACAAACTTCATGCCATCACGGCGTTTAAAACCACCCTGGGGCTGGATAATGACATTAGTGGCTTCCTCAAGAGCATTGCGATATTGCTCCAGATCGGTGCGAGCGCGAATAAGAGGATCAAGCTCGCCAACCGAGAAGTTCGTTTGGAACTGCATAATCCGCATATCAGTATCTCACATCAATAAGAGAGTAATCCTCAATGATCTGTGGCGGCTTGCCACGACTATCTATGTTCATAGCCTCGCGCATCAGCCCACCACGGTTTGATTCACCAGGAGACCCGTATGCCAAGGCCCTGAAATAATCTGACTTGCTGATCTGATCTGTAATTGTAAACGCTAACTCAGCAGCGAGAGATGTACGGAGAAGTCGCACGAAGTAATTAGGCATCTTGCTCTCATCAATCGTACCTTGGTAGTCGATGAAAACCTTCTCGAAATTTGTGTAGAGCTGATCGCCGTAAACTTCCCATCCATACCGGACAGGGTTCTCGCCAATGCCTGCGCTAGTGAATAAGGCCAGAACGCCGGAGAGCATATCCCCTGGCATTTGGTAAGCATACTTCCACTCGTCAATGGGGGCAGTAGAGAGGCGGTTCAGTTGCACCTTCTTAACGCTCCAGCTCCATTGATAGTTTGATAGCAAAGAATCTCTGAGGTCTGGATATAGTCGATCACAAGCCTGAGCCGAGTCAGATCCCTCTGTGAACGAAGATATCGGAGAAGCGCCCAGCAATATTAGTGCATCAGAGCAGATAGAAAGGGAGGTATCACCAGCAGCCATAATCGTTCTCCGTAAGGGTGGAGGGAGCCAGCCGGAACCAGCTCCCCCTTCTTTTAGATTACAGCCGTTGTGATAACGCCTGATGTGTTGGTAGCTACGAGCGTTTGACCGCCATCGCTTCCGTATGTGTAAATCCAATCACCAGTAGTGATAAGAGCTTCAACTGTGTTGAAGTAACCGGAGCCTGCAATAGCCGCCTTGTTGTCTGAAGCAGACTTGTAGCTATAGATTGCAGGAGCATTGCCGCTTTTAGAAGCGCCAACGGTTGCCCAATTTGCTGTTGCGAATGCCATGTCTTATTCTCCTTATTCAGTGCAAGAAATTTTGACAATGCCTTCGCCGTCAATTGAGACGGAACCAGCAGAGAACATGGAGCTAACCAAGAACGATGTCTTTTCTGGGACATAGTTGACTTCGGTTTTCTGAGCCATCGACTCAGCATAGCCCATGGAATCCTTGTGCCAGGCAAAGCAAGTACGAGTGGACGGCTTGGGAATGCCACCCTCATCGCGGTCGCCCATTGTCAAGATGTTGAAGCCCATGAATGTGTTGATC
>Ga0181400_1000163_pt1 | contig 26751 bp, 29 predicted proteins | sample 23SPOviralmetaG_FD_130129 | JGI IMG/M metagenome (GOLD analysis project Ga0181400, IMG submission 130129) | Marine viral communities from the oligotrophic San Pedro Time Series (SPOT) site, San Pedro Channel, CA, USA - 23 SPOT_SRF_2011-06-22 | ecosystem: Environmental > Aquatic > Marine > Strait...
AGAGATACAGCTGCTTATCACAAATATTACAATATGGAAAAGACTTATTTTGCGAAGTGGACTAAAAGAGAAATACCTTATTGGTACATTCCTCATTTAAATAAAAAATAAAATAAGTCTTTTACAGTAAATGGCGAAGTCTTTTATTCAATTTTTAAAGCAAAAAATCACTGTATCTGTTTTGATAACGGTTGTTGTTTTTAATATTTTTAACCCAGTTGCCGATGACGTTTTTACTCCCCTTATTGGATACATCGTAGATCCAGATAAGTATCTAGATGATTCTAAGATTACTTTAAATGATAATTATGAATTAAAATATGGAATTATTATAAAACAAATTATAGTAAGTGTAGTAGTCCTCGGACTAATTTACTACGTTGATAAGTTTTTTTTCTAGTTCTATGAAGTATTTACAGTCGTCTCTGTACATAGACTTTACGTATATACCATGTGAATTGTAATACATATGTATACATTTTTTGATGGCGTTGTACTTCTTATCAAGGAATACACTTTTCAAAAAATTATACCCATATTCTTCGTCAAGATTAATAATATCATTATCTCCTTCACAGTTGATGTAATATAAGAAAGTACAATCTTTTTCACACTGTAAAAGATCGTTTGGATTTGGAATACACAGTTCTTGAAGCAATTTGTTATAAGCGGCGGCGTGCATTCGGTTGTACTCATTTTGTGTATTTTCATTTGGATATCTATCTTTGTCTGTTGGATCTAATATATAAAATTCCCAACCATTCTGAGGCATATTTTATATTAGATTAATAAAAATTGTTTTTATATCATTTAGTCTTTCGATTCTTCATCGGTTTCTTCATCATCCGTCTCAGAATCCGAATAATCCGAATCATCCGAATCGAAATCTAAGAATTCTAAATCAGTATCAGTAACCATTTCAAATTCAGCCCGAATTATGTCTTCATCAGAAACATCCGGCTTTGTTTCAATAGGGGGGAACATTTCCTTTAATTGCTCTAGGATTTCAGGTGTAATCTTAGTCTTATTTACACAAGTGAACTTAATAAAGAGATCTCCATAAATAGCCGGTTCACCCAAAACAGGCATACCAAGACCCTTTACTTTCTTAAGTAGCGCATTTTCCTCATCAAAGATGTCAAATGGTTCACCTTTAATAGTGTACGTCTTTCCATTGAGATGCTTTATGTAAATAACTGGATCGAATGTTTCAGAAAATGAGATTTCCTTCTCAACAATTAAATTATTACCATCTCTTGTAAAAAGAGGATGTTCCTCTACATCCAGACATACTACGACATCACCAGTTTCGTAACCCTGCTTCTCATCGGCCATGTGATTAAATCTAATAGTTTGTTCATCTATCATACCGGGGTCAATTTTAATACTCAACTTCTTTTTCTCTTCTTCATAGGAACCGTCTGGTTCAAGCTTTTGACGTCTCATAGCAATCTTCTTTTTACCACCGGTATATACCTCGTCTAATGTTACAGAAACCGTAAATGTCATGTCTTTTGTACGCGGGGCAATTGGATCTTCGTCTTCGGACGAATCTGTTTCTATTTCTACAACTTTCTTTTTCTTTTCCTTGCGAGGGCTACTTGGACCAGGGTCGGAAATGTCAAATTGGATCTTTGAGTTTTCAGGCTTAATGGGTATCTTTTGCTTACCGTTTTTCTTTACATTTTGTTCACCAGTAAACATATCAGGCTTTACAATGTCTGTAACCGACTTAGTAATCTTACCTATAACTTTAGACATTTCTTCTTCAGACAGATTCTTACCACTTTTTAACTCAGATGGAGGTTCTATTTGCGACGCCACTTGTTGAGCGAGTCGCATAATTTGAGCCATGTCGGGCATTTGCTGAGCCATGTGAATATTATACAATATAATTTATATTTTAATAAATATAACCGAACGAGTTATTATCTCTTTTCTAACTCGATGCGTTCTTTTTTATCATCTTTAGGCTCTAAGAAAGAAACGGTTGTTCCGTATTTCATAGATCCATTCTTCTTCTGTACAGGTAACTGGGCTTCAGCTTTTAAGGTTTCTAAAATTTCAAACGCTTTTTGTCCTCTATAAACTCTACTCGGATCGTCATTTATTATAAGTAAAGGTACTACATCAACGTCAACTTTTGAACTTTCTATTTTATCATCCTTTAAATTTATAAATTCTTTGTCATAACCCTCTACTGCTGATACTTTAATAATAAAATCAGTCGACGCTTTACACATCGGATGATACACAACTGTAAGATTTTTACTCATTTATTGTAATATTCAGAAAAAGTAATATAATTTATAACGTGATTATCTCCTTCTTTTATTTAAATAAACATTAACATTTGTTTTTGGCTTAACTTCCGGTGCTGGTTCGGGTACATCCTCGGAAATTGGCTCTGGTTGGTCTTTACTTTTTAAGATTTTTAGCGCTTGTTTTAGTAATTCAGAGTCTACGCCAGCATTTTTTGCTTTTGTAAGGTATTTAAATATTGTTTCTTTATCTAAGATATCCACAGCGTTCTGAATCTTTTCAACTAATTGTTCTTTTGTTAATATTTCAAACTTGGGAGTATTCTTTTCTATTTCTTCAAGAACGTGTTCGATATTTATAGTGCCTATGACGGTCTTGAATAAATTGTTAACGTCTACATTATTAAGTATAGCAAATCTAATAGCATCTATATTAGCATTTACCTTGTTTATACAAATATACTGATTGTCGCTACCTGTTTCAAATATTGAGAAAGCGGAAGTTTCCATAGCCTCGAGAATGTTTTCTTTTGAAATAAGTGGTTTACCGTTTAACATTTCATTTTGTTCGGAAATTTTAATGAAACTTCCGTGTAAAGAAGTGACTTTAATAATTTTTTCAGTTTTTATTAGTTCGCCTGGTTTTTGAGTATAATCGAAAGTTTTATTCAACCAGTAATAACCTCTGTAGTCATTTATCATTGAATAATCTTCATTAGAAATGTAACATTGTAATGGTTCAGTTGTTGTAATAATTTCTTTAGAAGTCTTTCTAAATTCTCCAATGAGTAAAAATAAAATTTCATCAGAACCAAGTACTTCACACATATATTTTCCATCTATTATTTCCCGGGGAATTACTGTTTTTCCGTTGACAGTATATTCATTGTTTAATATAATTTTACCTATAGGTAATTTTCTATTGCCAACCCTGGGGACATATACTGTAAAAGTTTTATACCCATCTAAAAGATTTTCCGTTGGTAAAACTACATTTGGTTTTTGAGACAAAATGTCCATAAGATCTGGAACTAATTGGAGATATCCTTTATTTTCAGTATTCTCTTCGGCAATTGTTTTGAGTTTTGTTCTAGAATTAGAAATAAGTGTGTTATAATAATTGTATAATTTTTGTTTTTGGTCTTTACCTATTAATTTGATTTCTTCGAGGGTTAATTCTTTTATCTTCGAAAGATTTTCTATGTATTTTATAGCTTTTTCCTTGGCCTCTGACCACAATTTATTCTTTTTGTAGTCTTTGATAGTAACATTTAGATCAAATTTATCGATGACATCCGATAACCATGGCACGCCTTTACATTTAGTTTCAACCCATTTACATTTATATTTCAGATTATTTACATCAAGAGAGAAAGAATTAAAATCGTCACACGACATCTGATCCGTAAATCTCCCACATGTGTCTAACTCCTCAATTTTTCTTTTAATAATGCGTTTTTCCGAAACACCTTCACGTGTTTTAACAATCTTACCTCGTGAATCAGTGTATTCAAGGATGATGTAACTATCGCTCGTAACCGCGTTATTAATGTCATCGCCTCTGAATATACAAGGCCCTTCTATAATTACAAATCCATTGTCTACGCGCTCTTTAAGATTAGTATCATACACTGGAAATGTATTTTCATCGTAGTCATAAGGAACACCATATATTCTAAATTGATCTTTAGAAACTGGATAAGCGTATCCGGGTTCTTTAACTCCAACTCTGGGTCTTACAGTGTAATTTATGGTTTTAGACATTATTTTCAAATAGGCGTAATTTGTATAATCAATGGGTGTATAGTCTACCATTTCTACAACTGTTTCTTTTTTATCATAATTTCTAATGAATTCCATTATATTCTTCCAAAGATCAAATGAATTGTCAACTAAGTCCATCTGAAATAAGTTAGCAAGACGTTCAAGATCGGATCTTGTATAATTTTCTTTTATTATATTCCCAGATTTGTCGTACATATTAAACATTGGATAATTTCCGCCATAAATGTAATTACCGGAGATGTAAAAGTATTTTTTATAAACTATTCCATATTTATCTCCTTTTGGTTTTATTTCAGAGACGATGGGCGGCACAAATATATTCGCTGAAATGTATTTCAATTTTTCTATTCTAGCTTGCCGGGCGGCTGATTTTATAATCTTTATAGCCTTGACATAGTCGATGTTTACAGGTTTTCCGATATTTTTTTGTTCAATTAAAAATTTGTCCCAGGTGTTTATTTCTTCACCACGTAAAGACATAATGTATGTTCTGAATTCAGAATCGTTAAAATTATCAGAGAATAATTTGAGGCGTGAAATGTCAACGGTCGAAAATTCTCCCTGTGTTATTATAAATTCTGTTATCATACTATTTAATATACCTGGTTCTAACCTCGGACATTCTTCACTTTCAACGGATGTTCCGCATCGAAGAGACATTATAAAAGAACATAACTTTTTGTATTCATCGTTAACAACTTTATTATAGTACAAGTAGTCTTGATTTGATTTTGAAAACTGATAAATTACATTTTCTGTTGTAGTAGCATATTCTTTTGGATCTTTTGCGTCACACTTCTTAAATGTACGCACAAGAATATTCTGCGCAGCCATTCGTTCAGCAACCGTGGCTATTCTGTAAATTCTCCTAGAAGGTAGTCTATTTCTCTGTCTTAATAGGTATCTAAGTCTGTAATTTAGTTCTATGTAACCTTCCGGAACACGTAAATTACGGTAATTTCGTAAAGACTTATTCCATAGAATTTTTTCAGAATACTCTTGCATGATTTCTTCAATTTCTAAATTAGTCAAATCGGGATTATTTTGTTTAAACTTTCTGAAATTGTGTTGTATTTCTTCTAATTCAGATTCATAATAATCGTATTTATCTGTATTTGGGCTCCAGGCAAGTAAAATGTTTATGTTTTCTGCCTTATCGCCTGCTATATTTACGTCATCTTCTGGTAAAATGTACGGGGTTTCATAAGAAAGTAACGTGATTATACTTTCATTTCCAAGGACAAGGTCTTCAAGCTTAGATTGATGATTGTTAATCAAAAAGAATATTTTAGAAATATTCTTATCGTAATTAACACTTGAAAAATCAAATATATCAGTTTCTAACTTCTCAACTACATTCTCGGACCCGGGATAATATTGTGTAAAATACTCGATAAGTCTGTAAAGTCCATTTTTCCTCATCGTGTAAATTTCTGAACGGTCTTCAAATAGTTTAGAAATGTCAGTGTGTCCGGTTGTATTAAACGTCTCGGTGTCTTCTCCGTAAGAAATGTAATAATTTATTTTACGTATTTTATTTAAAAGCGTGTCTCTAGACTTACCATTTGTTTTCTTAGAATTTTCAATAAGAATTTCTTTTAAATCTTTAAGATAATCCTCAAAAGAAATGTATCTTTTAACAATGTTCTTTAAATCGCTACCAGGTAAAGAACCTCTCAATTCCCAAACATCTGCTACATCAGTGGAATTTCCTTCGGTTACATTTAGAATTTTATACATTGGGTCTTCCATTGGTAAAATAGTTACAAAATCTGCCAGGTCTAAACTTAAATTTCTTATATCCGCTCCTGGTTTAATAGCAAGGTAACCCGTGGTACCTCTTTCAACATACATCTCATTTCCTTCGGTGTATATATTAGGCATCGAGTATGTATACTGTTTAAAAAGTTGATCAGAAGGTATTCTGTAATAGTCTGTATTTTCTTGATTTAGAATTTCTCGCAATTCTGAGTAATTTTTAGGATGTTCTCTAAATTTAAATACTTTCTGTTTATTAGATTTAAGTCTCTCTATGTAGCTCATAAATTTTGTGGTACTCGAGCCGGCACATTTTAATAGGTCTTCACGAGTCATCGTCCTTAGTCTGGCTTTAAGATTATTAATACGATCAGAGTACATCTGTTCCTCTGGTGTAAGCAAATTGCCTCTTTTTTCGGACATCTTAATTTCCCCTATTTTATCACTTAAGGGAGGGACCTGTTTAAATTCAAATCCAGACTTTCCAGTCTGAGGATTGTAGAAAATTTTAGATACTTCAAAAGAAGATATATAAAAATTAACTTTTGATTTGAAGGTATCCCACATCCTAATGTATTCGTCTATAAATTGATTAGCGCCAAAATTGCCCGAGTTGTAATAATTGTCGATGTCAGACTGTGCGAAACCTCGCGGTATTTTTGGTATATTTATACCATGTTTTCTAGCAATAGTTTTCAAGTATTTTGTCTCGGCTTCTTGAAGTTTATCTAGTTTATCCTGTAGAGGCAAGTCAACGTCTAAATCGACACTAGAAGGATCTTTTTTATCTTCTACGGTTGCTCTCTTAAGAATTTCATATTCTTTTCTTAGATAAAAAATATAAGACACGTTGAATTCGTTTTCTGTAATTTCTCCACGCTTATATTCATCTGTTTTTTCATTTTTGATGCCCCTGACTTTTTGTAAGATTTCATTGTCTTCATTTGAAAGTATAAATGTTTTAGTTTTTATATCTATGTAGTACCGAGTTTTAAACATCTCAATTTCAAAGTCTTCGTGGGTTATATTTCCAGATGCCAACATATCAGATAATGTTTCTTGCCACGTTTCCAAATTACCTATTTCATCGTACAAGTCGGAATCGATTTCTTCAGGATCTAATCCCGGAGTTTCCATTATTATAATACATTACATATTAAAAGTTTGAAAAAAAATATAAAAAGATAATTGTAGATATGCAGACTGTATATTTATTAAAAGATTCTGGTAAAAGTTATAGGGCGTTAATTCAGTTATATTCTTCGGCTGATTTATCTACTAACATAATAATAGTAAATAAGTTTTATGCCAAGATACTACTTTTGGATAAACGTGTAAACACTTTTCCGTTTATAATAAATACTTTACCTACCAGTATAGGTCTGATACCAAAGATTGCTAAAGTGTTACCTCTAGATTTGTTTTTAAAGATCCGTGACAGTAAAAAAACTAAACCAATTAAGGAAATGAGACATACATATAAGACTCGCACTCATGAACCACCAAATGTACACAAAAAATTCTCAAAATATTTACATACTCCTGTTACTACACCAGGTATTTCTAGTAAATTTTATAAGCACGGTAATTTCACTAAGCGGAATGACCAATTTAACAATAAAACTAGAAAACCTCTCATTAAAACCGTTAAGGAAAGTGACGGCAGTATAAATATAATTATGAAATAAAAATACACTTAAATAATATAATGAAAGAATTCTGGGATTTTGATGAAAATATTAACTTTTCGATAGTTAAAGGATACAAGGTATTAAATGTATATCCGAATACTTCCGCGGCGGCAAAATTACTCGACGATTTAAAATTTCTAACTTACAGATCTTTTATGAGTATATATACATCTGAAAATTTAACTCCTGAAATTGAACTTTTATTAAAAACTCCGTTTAGATTACAAGAAATGCAATTAGAGAAATTTCAAGGCAAGGTTTTATTTGAAGGTCTTAATAAACCAAAAGGTGTACATACCAGAAGAACTGCCCAAAATTTAGGTAAAGACGGTAAATTAAGAGCTACATATAGAGTCGTATTCCTGACGATTAGAAATAAAAACGGAAAACTTAAAAAAATAGAAAAAATCTTGCCGCTTTTGTCTCATGAATTAGCGCACACAGCTTTAAATCACGTTAAATGGAGAGATGACGATCACGGAAGACACTTTAATGAAATAGATAAACTGATATTAAAACATTTAAGATTAAATGTACAATGACAACCTTGTATTTTGAAAAAATTGAAGATAACTGTGATGTAGAAATTTCATACAATAAAAGTTATTCTAGACCTTCTAAGAGTCTATTAACGCCAGAACTTTATAACTTATTTAAATGTATCAAAGATACCAATATCTTGCCAAAATTGACAAAAGAAGATTTAATACACGAATGTACTAATTATAATTACATCTCTCATACGTTAGTCGAAGATAATATAATTATAACCGATAAAATTTTTCAGATTATCAATTCAATGTCCTTTGCTAATACACTAGAAGAAATAAAAGGTTCAAATTGTAAAAATTTTGCCATTTTATTCAAAGAAATATACACGTATCCTAAGATACAGTTTATGTACATCTTGAGTAACTATTTCAAGAAATGCACGCTGTGTACGTCACAATTTTACAACTTTGGGATTTTATTCTGTGAAAACTTGAATTGTAACGATTTTATAGACATCGATAAAAATACAAATGTAAAGGATTTTAATATTAAAATTCCAGATTACATATTGAAATGTATTAAGATTTACAATGATTATATCTTTAAGAGAACTATAAACATAGATAAAATATTGAACGATATGTGTTATTCTATACAGTCCGTTCAAAAATTAAACGACGAGATAAACTTACTTAACAAGTATTACAAATTGTATATATCGAGACAATTACATTCGATTACTAATTGTAACAATTGTAAATTGATTTATTCTAGTTTTTTAGATTGTTGTATATGTCAGCGTTGCTATAACTTATTCGCTTGATTTTTTTGCTCCATAACGAGAAGCCGCGAGCTTAAATCTTTCTTTATGAGGCATTTCTGGATGTGAGCTTTTAATTTTTGCTAGTTCTTCTTTCATAAAAATATTGTATGCACTAGATTTTCTAGTACCCTTTTCTTTTTTAACCTGTGGGACCTTACCCATTTTTAAATCCCTGAGTTCTTTTTCAAGCGCCTCTACTCGGGCTTCCATTTTACATTATATATATTTAATGTATTTTTTTTTTAAACGTGGAATAATTTTTCAGAAGGTTTTCTACAGGATGGACATTTTACCCTATTATACATATCAACTAGTGTAGATTTTGTTTTCATCAAATTGTAACATTCATTACATATTTTATGACCACATGCCATACTACATAAAATGACTTGGTCGTCCTGGCAAACAGGACATTCGGTAGCGTCAAAAGTTATTATCGGTTTAGAATTTCTAGAAAACCCTTTAAATAGGTTATAATACTTGTTTAACTTAGAATTAATTTTAACTGTTTCTTCGGTTATAATAGTCTGTATATTTATTTGTCTAGTTTCTGCTATAATTTCAAGTCTAGTTCTAGCGTTTCCGCCATAATTACTACCGAGAGCTGATACTAACTCCTCTTCTTCTGTTCGACCGAAGTAGGCCTGCCGCTCGGCCCAAGATTCATGATCCATAAATTCACCCATTTGTATGTATATATTTTACATCTTTAAGCATATGTTTATTACAAAGCGGATAATTTCCGTGATAATTTTTATTGAAAAAAGCCGTTCCACACTTTTTACAATAGAATACGTTCTCCTCAGTCTTTTTAGTCATTTCCTTAAGCGCGTCCCAGTCAACTACAATGTTTTCTTCAGAAATCTCAACTGGTTCCATTTGGTATATATTCACACTGCACATTAAAATTTCCTAAGAAATCTATTCCAGATTGATCTTTATATTTACTTGAATAAACCACGCGAGAAATTCCACTCTGAATTATAAGTTTAGTACATTCTTTACATGGAGACATTGTAATGTACAAAGTAGATCCAATACATGATTGTCCACATTTAGCCAATTTAGTTATAGCATTAGCTTCTGCATGCAAAACGTACCAATGAGTGTTTCCATTGGCATCTTCACAATCATTTGAATAACCGGCTGGAGTACCGTTGTAGCCATCTGCTATAATGGAATTATCCTTTACTATCAACGCTCCAACTTTTTTCCTATTAGCATAAGACAACTTAGACAAGTTATTTGCAAGTTCTAAAAAGACAGTATCGTATTTACTCATGGATATATACATTTATACATTTTATTTTTAAATGATGTAAGCATAATTTTCTTTAAATCTATCTATTGTATTCAAAAAGACGTTACTGTTTTTATAATCTGGACATTTCAGTTTAAATCTTTGATACGGTGTAAGCTCCCATGGCCAGAGGTACAATACCTTCGTGTTAGAAATTTTATATTCAAGTTTCTTAGACCTAATGATATGTAAAACTTTAAACATTAAAGTGGTCCAATTTTTAATGTATGTGGTATTTAGTTTTATTTCCTGAAAGTCTTTTTCAATTTCTTTAGAATTTGTCGGGGGAAATGTAACATAATCTTCAATACAATCATTGGGGATACGATGTTTTTTAAAACATTCTTGTACGTCTGTACTTTTTTCAAGAGGTTGTATCCACTTAAAAGTTGAACTTTTATTACGAATATGGCATATAGAACAGTAATATCCAGGTTTATCATCTGTAAACTGTAAACACCTAACATTTGGGTTTTGTTCCCCTATAAAATTTTTAATGTGTTTTTTGTTTTTCCAGACATGTAAGTGATTTCCTTGAGGATCATAATAAGGTCCAGGTTCAGTTATACAGTGACTATATATAGGTTTTTCAGGTCCGGTACCTCTTTTTTTAATAATTATAGAGTCCAACGCCTCTATAGAACACCTTTTGCCATTAAAATTAGCTTCCCATTCTTCTCTTGCCGACATTTTCATAGCGCGATATTCTTTGATAGACATGGCCATTTTAATAAATTACAGTATATTAATTAAATTTTAATACATTGTAATTCTTTAATGTAATTTATTTTTTGTAAAATTTTACTTCTTATCTGTAAGATACTTCCTTACGTTGTCATTAAGTTCTCCAATGAGAGAGAATTCTTCAGGCTTAAAAAGGCCTCTCGAAGCGCCGGCACTGAGAATAGACAAAACAATCTTAAGATCCTTAGCGGTAACTGTTACATTTTCACTATCATCAACGTCTTCGATACGAACTTGCTTCTTGCCCTCTTGTTCCATTCTAATTATAATTGTATATTCTTCATTTCTTTAAATTCATTTAAAATTCATCTAATTCTTCTAATGTTTTATCAGGAATTTGTTCGGGGCGATTATATTCTGTAACTCTTTGTTCAAAAAAATTACTTTTGCCGTCAAGTGACATAGTATCCATGAAATTGAAAGGACAAGTTTCATTGTAAATTTTAGAATATCCAAGTTTTTGAATCAAACGATCTGCCTGAAACTCGATGTATTTTTTCATAGAGTCTGGATTGATTCCGATTAGATTACAAGAAAATGATTCGCATATGAATTCTTTCTCGATGTCTACCGCCGATTTCATCATATCTGTTATGACATTCTCGGGTATTTTATTTACAATGTATCCGTATAGTAGTACCCCAAAATCTGTATGAAGAGATTCATCCCTGGCTATAAGTTCATTGCTCTTACCCAACGCTTTGGTCATTAATTTTTTAACGTATTTTAACCAAAATATAGCACAGAATGAACCGGCAAAGAAAATACCTTCTACAATTGTAAATGCTACAAGTCTTTCAGCAAACGGAATGTCTTTATTTAACCATTTTTGCGCCCAATCTGCCTTTTTCTTAACACCTGGTAATTCTTTGATACCGTTTAGAGCTTTAATTTTAGCTTCGTGTTCTGAAATGTATGTGTCTATCATAAGAGCATAAGTTTCTGAATGAATAGTTTCCATTGCCGCTTGCCACCCATAATAAGCTCTGATTTCAGGAACCTTTATTTCATCTATGAAATTAATAGAAAGATTTTCAAATATGATACCATCGGAGCCCGCAAAGAAAGACAATATATTTGTGATAAAATATTTTTCATTTTCGTTTAATTTTTCCCAGTCTGAAATGTCTGCGGCAAAGTCTATTTCTTCTGCAGTCCAAAAAGCTTGTTGATGTTGTTTGTAAGCTTCCCATACTTTTGTCCAGACAATCGGTTGTAAAACATATCTATTCGAGGTTTCTGATAAAATAGGCTCCATTAACAATTAATAATTTATAACTCTATATTTTTTTTTTAAATTTATTTTTTGGAACACGCTTGACAATTTCCAAATTTAAGTTTTTTACCGAAATATGTGAATGGAATAGTATTGTAATCTAACTCCATAGTGCCTGTTTTATTAAGAAGACCCATTTTCTTTAATTTTGCCTGAAGTCTAGTTTTACCAAGTTCTTTACACTCAGTAAGAGAAACACCGTTTGCGCGCGCAATGCCTTGAAGATCCGCAAGGGGAATAGATTTCTTTACTTCCTTTACCCTAACAGTCTTCATCTTTTTACCAAAATTATTCTTGAGGGCGCATGCATTACAACCACCGAAACCACACTTAAATTTTTTCTTACCAAAAACCGTGAATATTTCATCATCAGAATAATCTGAAATGTCAACAGGGTCTACATTTTTCTTTCTTAAATCTCTAACTGGGTCTATATTTCTTCTAATTCTGTCTATATTTCTATAAGAGTTCGAAGGAGTATAATCTCCGGCTATACGCGGGATTTTTCTCCATCTATTTGTCGCTGGATCGCGGTAATAACCTTCCTTGGACGCCAACTGCGGCCTTCCTGTTCTAGGATTAATAACGTATCCAGGTTTGAGGTCTTTGCGAGGACCGACACATCTTCCACGATAATTGCGCATCTTTGGATGCTCACAAATCTTTCTAAGTCTTCCGGTTTCTGGATTAATTTCTTTACCAGGTGGAGGAACGACGGGTTTTCTGCCACTACAGCGGCCCTCTGCCGAACGATACTGGTAGTCCTTACAACGCTTTCTGTATTTTCCAGTCTCTGTGTTAAATTCATAATCTACTAATCCAGGCGGGTTATACGTGCCAAACTTTTGGACCATTTTCCAGGCCTTCTTTAATGGAATACCCTTAGAATGATGTAATTTCATAGCTTTCTTTGCTAGACGCTGAGTTTTTGAAAGGCCGCTTTTTGACGTTTTCTTGGCGGTCTTCTTCTTGGACTTACCAAGAACTCTTTTCCAAGCAGCTTTAAGAGATATACCCTCGCGATGATGAATTTTCATAGCGCGTTTTGCGTCACCTTTTTTACCAAATTCCATATATTTAATTATATCTGTATATAATAATTTAAAGAGAAATTGTAATATACAAATACATATTTATGAATTCTGTTTTTGCCTTATTGAATAATAACCAAGGTCTCAAATTGTCTGTAAAAAGTTTGTCTAAGAGACTTGGTATTAAGAAAAAGGAAGTATTTTATTTATGTTTTAAAGATCGTCGGATTCGCAGAGTTAATGGTTTAGAGGTTGGAACAAATAAAAACCGTTTAAGCGTTTTTACGATTGACCCTCAGTAATATCTGGGAATTCTTCCTTTAGTTTTTCTTCAAAATTATCAAACTTTTTAAATGACCACGCTGATTTTTCTTTATTCCATACCCCATTTAGATTCTCCTTGATTTTATCTTTATTTTGATAGGTCTTTTTTCCCTTTATAAAGATAAATTCTTGGCCAATTATATAATACAAATCTGGTTCAACTGTTTCCTGTTTATTATCCTCGCGAGGCGTATTCGTATTTCTAAGACCCGTGGTAACAATATCACGTAAGAGTTCAACAAGAGAGTCGCGTTCGGTATGTAGTTTTTTATCAATAGTGTCAAGCTTTTTATTAATACGCCTCAATTCTTCTACTACATCCGCGAAACCATAAATACGGTTCATTTCCTGACTTTCTTCTGTGGATTCCATTATAGATGTAAATATCCCATTTCCTTATACACATTAATAATTAAACATTTTCCTTTATATTCGCATGAGATCTATACATTAGTATGTATCTATGTAAAGAAAATAAATCAGACTTAAGTATTTTTTCGATTTCAGATCTGTATTTTTCTTCTGATACCCAAAATTCCATTCTATAAAGGACGCTTTTACCTTTCGTACAATCAACGACTCTAATCCCATTAATACAATCTAACTTTTCATTTCCAGAAATTAGATTTATTATACTATTTAACCATTGTCTTTGAAACAAATCGAAATTATAATTATTTCTAATAGAAATTTCAAAACCTTTGCTATTCATTGGGTCTTCCCAACATGGAAATATACCTTTTTTAAAAAATGAATAAGCACACGGAGTTGAGTTAGTTCTCTTTATTTTTTTAATATTTATTCCATCTGAGAATATTTCATAAATCTTAGGGATATTATTATAAGTACCCCAGAAAGTTTGAATGTCTGAGATTTCTATCAATTTTTCAATATTGTCATTATACATTTTACCTAAATCTTTGTAATGTAAATATAAAGACCACGTATCTTTTAGTTCCATGATAAATATGTATATTTTGTGTTTTTAAATTAAATAAATTAAATGTGATATAATGTATAATGAGTCTTTCAGGAAAATCTAATATTAATCCGGAAATATGGGGGTCTTATTTTTGGCAGACGTTTCATTTCACCGCGTTTGGATATCCAGAAAACCCCAACGCAACTGACAAATCTGCTTATAAAACTTTTTTTATTCATTTTATGAAAATACTTCCATGTGATAAATGCAGCGTTTCTTCACAGGAAATTATTGATACAAATTTATTGGAAAAGGCTTTAGAATCAAGAGAATCTCTTATTCGCTGGTCTTACGATTTTCACGACAAAGTAAATAAAAAATTAAATAAGTCTTCGCCCAGTTTTGAAAAATTTAAATACGATTTTCAAAACAGAAATTCTAGTTATATTCATATTATAATTATTATTTTACTTTTACTACTATTATTGTACATCACTATGCACTACACATCAAACAATCTTTAGGGGCATTTTTCTCTTTTGAGGCATCAGTTGTGTAATTTTGATTTTCTAGTATAGGCTTAGTTCTAATGTAGTAAGAACCTGTCTTTAGCCCGTTTTTCCAACCATACATATGAATTGAGTGAATAATTTTTGGTTGCGGCGGATTAACGAATAGATTTAGACTTTGACTCTGATCGATATAAGGACCTCTGTCGATTGCTAGATTCAAAAGGCTCTTTTGGGGCATTTCCCACGCAGTCTTATAAATACTCTTGATGTCATTGGGCAAATTCAAACTCTGTATAGATCCTTTATTAAGCATAATCTGTTCAATAAGTTCTTTACTATATAAATTTCTATTACGCAATTCTTCAATGAGATGCTGATTCACGATGATATAATTACCAGATAATACTGCGCGCGTATAAATATTTGATGTATACGGTTCAAATGATTCGTTATTTCCCATTATCTGAGCCGTAGAAGCAGTAGGCATAGGGGCTACGAGAAGACTATTCCTGAGACCAGACATTTTAATGTCTTGCTTTAAAATATTCCATTTTTCAACGTCAATGAATTGAGGCGTGACACCCCACATGTCAAACTGAAGAATACCCTTGGACGCAGGCGACCCTTCGAATGTTTCGTATGAACTAGATTTTCTCGCGATGTTATTACTTTCGAGAAGCGCGTTGTAATAAATACATTCAAATACACATTTATTGATTTCTCTTGCTTTTTCAGAATCATATGAAATTTTCATCATCATGAGAATGTCGGCAAACCCCTGTACTCCAACACCAATCGGCCGATGACGCATATTTGAAACTCTAGACTCTTCAGTGGGGTAACTATTGATATCGATGATATTATTCAAATTTTTCACAAGTTCTCTAGTTTTATCTCCTAAAAGGTCGTAGTTCATTTCGTTATTTTCATTAATGTAACTTGGAAGACACAAGCTAGCAAGATTACACACGGCCGTTTCCTTAGAATCAGAGTATTCTACAATTTCCGTACACAAATTACTACTCTTAATCATTCCATAATGCTTCTGGTTTGACTTTCTGTTTACAGAGTCCTTGTATAGAATATATGGAGAACCAGTTTCAATCTGTGAATTAATTACCTTTTCCCAAAGAGACTTAGCGGACACTCGCTTTCTGAACTTGCCTTGATTTTCATACATAACGTAAAGTTCATTGAATTCGTCCCCCCAAGTGTCTGCAAGTCCTTTACAATCATTAGGACACATCAATGACCACATCTCATCTCGCTCTACTCTTTTCATAAAGAGATCTGGAATCCAGAGGCCGTAGAATAGGTCCCTTGCTCTCATTTCTTCTGCGCCGTTATTTTTCTTGGCATCTAGAAAATCGAAAATGTCAGGGTGCCAAGGTTCAATATACATCGCAAAAGAACCATTTCGTTTGCCGCTTTGATTGATATGACGAGAAACGTTATTATATACTTTTAGAAGAGGCATAATTCCGTTACTCTTACCACCCGTTTTATTAATGAACGAGTCTTTTGCTCTAACATTACTGATATGGACTCCGATACCTCCAGCCCATTTTGAAATTTGTGCCATATCTGCCGCGGTTTTATAAAGACCTTCTACAGAATCTTCTGTTCCAAGAAGGAAACAAGAACTCATTTGCTGAAATTTTGTACCGGCATTAAAAAGAGTTGGCGTAGCATGTGTATAATACTTAGATGACAACGAATTATAAGTATCTGTGATAGATTTTTGATCATCGTGAATTGCCACGGCGACACGCATAAAAAGATCCTGTGGTCTTTCGTAAATGTTATTTTTATTCAGAAGATAACCTCCAAAAAGTGTCTTAAACCCAAAATAAGACAACGAATAATCCCTGTCATAGTCGATAATTTTCTCAATTAAATCTCTGTACTTTTGAACGCGCCGAATAAATTCAACAGAAACGACGCCGTGTTCATTTAGATATACCATGGTTTCATAGAATGACCCCTTTGTATTTTTATGGTGATTATTTACAGCAATTCTACTAGCTAGAAGCAAGTAATCAGGATCTACCTTAAACAAGGTAGCAGAGAAACTAGCTGAAAATTCGTCCAATTCGGTAGTAGTGATACCATCGCAGATGAAACTACATACATTCTGGGCAATATACACAGGGTCTACATTCAGTTTTCTTCCCCATACATTCTCATTGGATAAATTCTGTAGTTTAGCCGTAATGAAATCGAAACGGACATCTTCTTGCTTTCCACTACGTGTAATTACCTTCATTATAAATAATTATAGATTATTTCTTAAAATACATTTATAATTATTTGTACATTACATTACATTACATTTATTTAAGCATACAAATTTCCCCATTTCCAGCCTGGTACTTCCATGTTAGAAAAAACGTGCATCAATTCATCTTTACGAGGATTTGACTTATTAATCTGTCTATTCAATTTAAAATCTACATTAGGAACTGTACGTCGTCTTGGTTCGGCTTTCATCATAACACAGACAATGATTAGTACTGTAGTTACAACTAAAAGTACCTGAATTAAATTGACTTTCATTTATTATTTATAATTATTTTAATTTGAATTTAAATTAATTATCAAAACATGCGGGTATCCCATATTCTGCTGACGTTAGACTACCATGTTGAGAATATGTGTTTATGTAATTAGTGTAAGTTGGGATAACAGTTAAACCAATGTCTATTACAAGTACTTTTAACACAGTTACAAAGAACAATAATTTTGATTCAGTTGAAACGTTCATACCCCCCCACATTTTAGGTACCTGATTAAATGGGAAAGAATTTGAATTACAAGCACCAGAATTACAACTAAAGAATGCTTGCCACGCGAGTAAAATACCCAAAACAGTGATCATGTCATTGAGAGCACCTCTCCAAGAATCTCCCATAATTCGAGAACGCTTACACTTTTCTTCTTCAGATAAACCACGTAAATCACTTACCGAACCATCTTTTGTATAATCCTCTATCACTTTCATACCAACAAGTGTATAAGCTATAAGACCCACTGTTACTAATACCTTTAATTTGGTGTCCGCTATAAATGGTACTATTAATAAACCAAGTGACACTGCATCTGCTACATGTGCTAAATGACCAGTGATGCGAGCATTATTTCTACAATTGCCAAAGAGACACAATTCTTCTTCTGAAAATCTAGATTTATCTTCGTGGAAAGAAAACCAGTCTAGTACAACAATTAAGATGGTAATAAATAATTGCATTGAATAAGAAGTCCAATCTGGAGACATTCTTAAAATGTAAGGAATTATAAATGCATATCCCAGTATTAACCCGCCAGTATGTAATCTAGGAAAACTTTTAGAATTTCCAGAAAAGTATGAATAAATTTGAAATAAAATCACTGCACCTATCAATGTATACGAAAACAAATCTCCCATTTATATTATATAAAACATTTATTTTATATTTTAATCTAATAGCCAGGTTCCTCCCGCAGTAAAATTAAAGTCTTCGTACGGCTTCTTATTTATTGGGCCCTTAGTTTCGGTAACCATGTAACCTAGTGTATCGGCAAGTTCATCGTCTACAGACATAAACTCGGTAGAGTTTGGAAATGATCGCCGAGACTCGCTGCTAAATACACCCATGTAATACAGTACAAGTAGGACAATAAGTATAACTAAACCTATCATAAGCGGTACTTTTAATTGAGGAGGGATAAATCCAGAGATTAACTTAGGCGCAAAAAATAGAACGCCTAGTATAATTATTAATGGTAGCAGCATCAGTAAAAACATACCGCTAAACATACCACCCATGGCCTCACCCATAGCCCCTAATGACGCAGCATCAGACTCTCCTTTAGCCTTGATCTGATTAGCAAGGCCGTCGTTGGCCGCTTTAACAAGATCGTTAAAACCGTCCGACTTGGTTTCATCCTCCTGGGAACCTATAACTTCCGAACCTAGTTCAGCAGCAACGCGGTGACCAATACTGATACCCGACTTTACAGCCTGAGAAGTCTGAACATTAGTTTGAACCATCATATCAAGATTTAAGTCAGATGCTCTTATAGCACCTTCGATCTCAATTAAAATTTCATTACTTGAAACAGCCTTAGTGAAACTGTTTGTAATCTTTTCATCTATACTTGTCTTTTCAGACTCAAATATATTATTAACCCTTTGTTGGATGAGTTGCTTAGAATTTGCGCTAGATGCCTGAAAACCTAAATCTGCGCTCATTTTTTGTTCAGCAGCTGCTGCGGCGATGCTTTTAATAGAATCTCCTATCTTGTTTTGATGTGCCACCGTAATTTTCTGCTCAGACTTCAATTTAACCTTGCTATTAATGCGGGCATTGATGGTACTGTCCACAAGGTCGGCCGAGGTTGGATTCTCTTCAATGTGTTTTTCTAGGGCTTTTGTCAACCCATCGATCATTTTTTGTTTCGCATCAAACTTCATCTGTGCCACCGCATCGCTGGTGCCTGGTCTGATAACAACATCTTTTATAGCCGCGGCTGCTATATTTGCTTGTTGCTTATTAGTACTTTCAAGAATTAGCGCTATGGCCGCCTGACTAGGTCTTTTAGTTTTAACCGTTATTCTAGCACCCTGGTTCACCTCTGTCGTTTGTCCAGTAAGAGTGCTATTTAGAGTACAAGAAATGCTCGCAGTCTCATTCATAATAGTGGAAGCCGCTACTGCAAAAGAGCCGCAACCCTTTTCCTGCATCGCAGAGTCGTTGATATTATTCGTTACAGTAGTAGAATTAGATGCCATGCCACCTCCAAATATAGAGATTGCGCCCGCCATGGTATCAACATCTGTCATGCTTTGGTCGGAGTAAGCTGTGGATGCTTTCTGGCATGTTTCGTTCATACCGATACTCTTAGCTATGTCAGCCATTTTCTTACCTCCTGGGTCCGCTTTAATCATAGACTTTACATTTTTGGGTCCACCCTTGCAAGCCCCTGCATTGCCACTCTTTATTACATTACCCTCAGCATCTTTTTCACCTTGGACTTTAGCAAAATCAGTCGCGAGATCTGGAGGAATTGAAAGAACCATTTATTACTTTTTATTATAACGATTTATTTTTTTTTACAAAAATATAATTAACCCGATTGTTACTAATAGAAGTAAAACTGCCATGCTTATATATAACATCATGTTATCAGTTTCTTCACCTGGTTCACCTGGGACTGTTTGCTGCTGACCGGGGACTGTTTGCTGCTGACCAGGGACTGTTTGCTGCTGACCGGGGACTGTTTGCTGCTGACCTGGGACTGGCGGCTTATTTGGGGTATTATTAGTTGTCTTAACGGGTTCTTGTTTTGCGCCACAAGCAGTCTGCATACTGATGTCGTTACCCTTAGCATTGCCTGCTATATCTACATGATTTACACAAGATGTAATCGTGAGACTACGGACTGGACATTTAGGAGCTTCATTAAATTTTTCTCCGCCTACATTTAGAGCATTATCACCGCGACCTATTTTGTTGAGATACGCGTTTGCGAGTGTATTTATAAACGAAGTAGGGCGTTTCCCGTCTAATCCAATACCAAATAATCCAACTTTATCTGCATACATAACTGGGGTACGTAGTGTTTTATCCCATTCAGCTTGACAAGGCCAATGTAATTGGTTATTACCAGGGGCCCTCATTAGGATATCTTTACTCGATAAAAATCTAACCTTTCCCTCTGTGGGTGTACCGTTAACAGGGGCGTATCTATCATATGCTATATTAGATTGCGTAAAATTTTTTCCAACAATTAAAGAAAAGTCTGCGTCTTTTTTATCCATTGCAAAATTACAAGTTGGATCAGCGTAATGTTCGGCACGCATACCATTTGGTAATGTATCGCCTCCTATTTTAATGGCGTTACAGTAACGAGCAAGAGATTTTTTGTAATTAGGCGCAATAGTTATTGGTCCACCCTTTGAAGAAGGGACGGTTGAAACGTCTTCGTTTTGAAAAGCACCTTCGGAACCAGGTTTAGTTAAATTAGAACCTTCCCATCTACCTTCATATCCCAATAAATTAATATAATAATCTCGAAACTTCTTTCTATGAATAGGATTATAAACTAGGTAATATACAGAATTTTCGCTTGGAACTTTATCCTTGGTTAATATAAAATAAGTCATCGTCGGATTTGCTATCAGTTTTGTATTATAATAATAAATATTGGTACCAATTAAATAATCACGCAGTTTCTTATATATCGTATTACTCTCAACGCTCGCGTCCAATTTCGCATCTATATTACCCGACCGCGGTACGATAGGGTTATGTAAAATTTTATTTATTTCTCCATTCCAGTAAGCAAAGTTACCGTATTTGTCAAATACTATATCTTGACCGTTACCCTTTCCCGAACTCATGCTTGTACGTAGAGCTTCATAAATAATTTTTGATTCTTCAGGGGTGTACCGTTTAACAGCTAAAAAATTTATTTGGTCATTCACTGAATTTAAAGTGGCTTTATCCTCATCAACGCCGCTTTTAGTAGTAGTTGGTAAAGATATCCAACCGTAACCCTTTAATTTGTCGGCGCTTGATTTGTCTTCTTCGGTTATCGGTCTAGATTTTAAAAAGGGTCCTAATATAGGATCTTTCAATAGGCGATTAAGAGCAATTTGAGATCTACATTTATTCGGGTCCTTATTACAAGTTCCGGTGTAAGACATTTGTATTTATTATATTATATATTATATTTTTTTTAAAACGTATAATATAATATTACGATAAATTAAAATACCTTTTAATTTAATAACGCATTTTTTACAATACCGAAGTAGTCTTGTTAACATTTGCTGTTAAGAACTTAGTCTGTTCTCTTTGAAGAGAATCTGCAAATTGTAAATCCTCTATTTTCTGACGAAGACGTTCATCTTCTTCTTTGGAATCTTTTAGGTTTTTAGCAAGTGAATAAACAAGAGCCTTAAGTTGGTCTTTTGACATATCTTCCGCATACTCTGTGCGTGCACTGGAATTAGACATTTTCCATATGTAGAAAGCGGCTACAGCAAGACCCATAAGAATAGCAATATTTTGAGGAGTTAATTCAAACATTATTTAATAATACATTACATTTTATTTTAATAAATTTTAATTTAATTTATAAGTTTTCCCACCATGCTATACCAGTCTGTGCAAAAATAGAATTAGAAGTCTTGATGCTATTAATTATAAAATACGCGTTATTTATATGAAAATTTTGAAAATGCCCGCACCTGTTTATCACGTCCGTCATAGTATCTAACCAAATTCCGGGTTCTTGAATAAAAGAATATCTAATTCTCGTCCCGTAAAAAGAAATAAGTTTATTAATATTGTAAAGCTCGCCGGGCAAAACCAAATGATAATAGTTTGCTGGAGGAAACATCCTATTAAAAATTAAAAAGGCGTCTAAATTTATCTTGACCCTGAGGTAGTACATCTTTTGAATACTTTCAGCAGCATTTTCTTGAACCTTTTTGAATATCATTTCATTGATATCGGCGGGAAAAGAAGAGTTAATATTACAGACGAGGAATTTAATAGTATTCATTGTCTGTAATTTTACAAGTTTATAAAGTAAATTGTTAAAGTTAGTATTTATTTGCAATTAATTTCATTTTCAGGAACCTCTGTATTGTATTTAACAAAAGACTTTTCGATACCGCCGTAATTTATTCCATTTGACTTAATTGAACTTATTTTATCGCATATCCAAAATAGAGGCATTTTGACTTTTGTATAAACAGTGTCAATAAAGTCTATGTGATTGGACATCTTACCGGTGTCTTCTTTTACATTTCCAATCAAATAAATTAGTTCATCAATTTTTTTTTCTAAATGAATTACCTTTTTTTCAAGATCATCAATCTTACGCATTTCTTCCATTATATTATATATCTGATTTATTTTTTTAAATCAATTGTAACATTTTCTGCAAACCGGCATATACATTTCAGTTGACCCTATTTCAATTAAATTATCTGTTTTTGTAATTTTTTTAGTGAAACTAGCATAAGTTCCGTTCTTACACGACATACAAAGTGCATGTAATTTTGTATAGGTGTCACACAATGGTATCAAATTTAAAATTTCACCAAAAGGCCTTCGAAGATAGTCCCCGTCTAAACCGCAGACGTGTACTTCTTTTCCAAGATCGCACATACAATTACAAAATTTTACCAAATTATCAAAGAACTGACCCTCATTAATACAAATTACATCCGCTTTTTTAATAACGGGATCTTCTGTGAGCATGAAAAGAAGATCTTTGGCACATGGAACACAATCAAAAGACATCCCTGAATGTGTCATAACTTTATTAGAATCGCTGTATCTCGTGTCATGTTCATAATTTATTATAATTACACATTTGTCAAGCAATTTATTCATTTTAGCAACATTTATCAATGCTGATGTTTTACCGGAAAACATACAACCCGTTATTAAATGAATAGACATACTTATCTGTATATGTATACTTATGTATAATTTATTTTTTTAAATTTGCTAAGTATTCATTTAATTTTGCATCTAACAGAAAAGTGTAATTAATTTCCACTTTATACATTTTATTTACTTACTCTCTAATACTTTGATACGAGCATTTAATTCTTTTATAGATTGAACTAAATAAGGAATAATACCAGTATAATTTAATGAATAAAGGTCTTGTGAAACATTATAACGTACAAGATGTTTTAACTCTTCTATTTTATCTACATCTTGTGCTACAAATCCGCTTTCAGTTACATAATCTACTCCCGTGAGGTCGTTGTCTTCTTTGTCTGCTGGAACTCTATGGTTTTGGTGCTTATCATATATCTTTGGTTGTAATTGTTCTATTACTGGAACTCCTTGAGTTATAGGTTTTTCGTTTGATTTAATGCGGTCATCACTGTGGCTGTTGAAATCAAACGCATTTATTGTATAATTACTCCAGACATATTGTTTCGGGTTGACGTTGACGTTGTACCAAACGCCAAGTACTTCATTAAAACCCGAAGTTGGGTGATTATAACCTAATGCTAAATGTCCGTTAGTTTCATTGAAAGCAGAACCATCGTTGAAGCCCTTTATATTTAAAGTGAATTCGGGCCCTGCGCCACCGTCACCGACAGGGAAGTATATCTCTCCATCCACACTCACATCTCCGGAATATATTTTCTGATCCACAGTAATATAATTCGTAGTAATACTATTTGTGTGCGAGTGAGTCGCAGTCAGCGTGCCAGTTACTGTAAATGCACCACTAATCGTCCCGCCCGCCGCAATCAGACCACCAGTATGTACCTCGCCAGTCGCAGTCAGCGTGCCAGCAGTTACGCTGTTAAAAACAGGCTCCATCATTTGAGTCACCGTCCATTCGGGACCAGCATCATCACCCTGGCTGACTAATAGGGCTCCCGGCAATCCTTTATAAAGCCCATACCCCACCCCAAGTGCTCCACTCGACTCTATGCGAAATCGCTCAACTCCGTCTATGTGAAATTCCAATTGTCCTTGATTTGAATCGTTTTTAGTGCCTACTATATATGCCGTGTCACTAAAATGCGGGTCACCGGTCGGATTGATGCTCGCTAAAGTAATTTTTTCTCCATCATAGCGCAGTATGTCGCCGACACTGGCACCACCTTGTAACCCCGGTATATATAAGGCTATGATGTTTGTATCCCCCAATGTTATCGTATTATGACCATTACCGACTGCGTTTCGCCCTATAACAATTGAGTTATGTACATCCTGAACCCCTTCTACATAACTCTGTGCGCCTTTTCCTATAACAATTGAGCCATTTCCGTGCGCTATCGCTGAATTACCGATTGCTATCTGATCAAAACTATTAGGATATTGCGCACACGCTGCGTCGTAACCTATAGCCACGGAACGCTGTGCGACCTTCTCGTGCTGGTAATTGATGCTCTGTCCTCCTATACAAACCGAATGCTCTCCAATATACAAGCCAGCACGAAATCCTATAGCTACACTACGATATCCGCTATATGCACGCCCGGCTTGTTCACCTATAAAAACCCCCCCATGGTTCGCCCATGTATCTTGTCTCCCGTCTTCCGGATAAGCTCCTGGTCCGGGGTTGGTGGAGTTGCCGGCTTCCGCTCCTATTGCAATACTATTCCCCCCTTGATGCCAAGCCGCAGCCTGATAGCCAATTGCTACGGACCTCGGATATTGGCTACTCTCTCCGGCAAACGCCCCTATTGCTATAGAATTGCGCCCCTGTACGTCGTAACCAGCGTGAATAATTCGATAAGCCCCCGCATTATATCCTATAGCTATATTATTGTCGCCCGTCCGGTCCCCCGGAATCTTGTCGTGGTAGGCGTTTCTTGGCGCGCGCGCCCGAATTATTACAGAATGATCATGATATTCATTATTTTGTGGGACCTCGTTCGCATTCCCGATGTGTGTTGCTGCTAAGGTGATATCAGATAAGTTCCAACCGTAATACCCCGTTGTTGTATCTAACTCTCCTGTGGCTATTAAAATTTGACCATAATTCTGGGAGTCGGGGGTATTCCCGGAATCAGCAGTATCTTCCTGATATGTAATCTCACCGGTATCAGAATTGTAAAGAAGTTTATTGGTATTAAAATGAGGTCTTATTGGTTTTACGTAAAAAGCATTTGAATGACTGGGGTTTAACGCGTTAGTAGCGGCGTTTTCCTCGTATTTGGCATTTAATATTATATAGTTTTTAAAGTTACCAATATTTTGCATTGAAGCTTGTTCTCCAATTGCTATAGAATATGCTCCCTGATTGCTGTATCCAGCGTAACGCCCTATTGCTATAGCCCGTTGATCCTGACTGGTATGCCCCGCGCTGGCTCCTATTGCAACAGACCCCCCTCCCTGATTAGAAGGAGCCGCCCCCACACCTATTGCTATGGAACTCGACCCCTGACTGGTACGCCCAGCATGCCACCCTAATGCTACAGACTCCGATCCCTGATTCTTCCACGCCGCATACGTACCTATTGCTATAGAGTTATCCCCCTGATTATTATTTCCAACTCTATTTCCTATTGCTACAGACTCCAGTCCCTGAGAAGCAGTTCCTGATGATGCGCCTATTGCTACAGCGCGATTGCCCTGAGAAGTAGTTCCCGATGATAAACCTATTGCTACTTTATCTGTAGTCGTAGTTATATGAGGAAATTGTACCCATTTAGTTTCAGTACCAGTTGCGTTATTAGATACTAATTGGTAGTTTGTAATGGCATAACTTTGGTATAATGTAGCCACTTCTGCATCGGTTAAAATACGATTGTAAACTCTGAATATTTTAAGATTTTCAACTCCATTGTCTGTGTTGTTATATCTTCTACCAACCCAGTAATTGTTTCTGGTCCCCGCGGTATAAGTCACTGGGACGTTACTCAACGCGAAATCAGAAACATCTGTAAATCTTACTCCGTTTACATACAATTGTTTTTGAGCCCCTGGCATCTGCGACGAATCATGTGTTAAAACAATGTGTCCCCATGTTCCATTAAAACCAGGTACAGAAGCGTTGGTGACGTGAATTGAACTGAAAATTGCGTCAGCATTTGTAGTAGTAAAGCTTATACCATTGGAGGTCCCGGCCCGACCTATAGATAAACGGTCTGCTTCTTGCCCGCCGCTAACCGTATCGAATGATGCGAACAAACTGTTCCCACTTTGTGTACCACTATAAGCAGGCATATTACAATAAAATTCGATGGTGAAATTTTCCGTCCATGCAAATGAGTTTAAATTAACGTATGAGTCTATAGTTGTTGATATGCCTCCTCCTTCGCTTACTTGTACTCCAGTACCAAATGTAGTACCGACT
>Ga0181400_1000166_pt1 | contig 26627 bp, 26 predicted proteins | sample 23SPOviralmetaG_FD_130129 | JGI IMG/M metagenome (GOLD analysis project Ga0181400, IMG submission 130129) | Marine viral communities from the oligotrophic San Pedro Time Series (SPOT) site, San Pedro Channel, CA, USA - 23 SPOT_SRF_2011-06-22 | ecosystem: Environmental > Aquatic > Marine > Strait...
CCGCGGCGATTTTAATTTATATAATATCTTTGCAATTTTTCAACAGAGACGAGTCAATAGTAAAAACTTCTAAATTATTAACAATTGATGATACGGGAAATATGATTTTTACACCAGCTGAAGCAATATTCGACTATGCTGATGAAAAAGTCACGGAAGTAGGTGCACAATCCGGTGTTTCTAGTAGTCAAGTACAAACTAGCATAAATGATAATTATACTGATGTAATTGAACCTGCTATTCGTGCTAAGGCCGGCGTGGTTCAAACTGCCGCAGCAAGTGACTATGTACTTAAAACTACATTTAATACATTCAAAGGTACAGGTGGTTACTTAGCTACTAATTTTATGCAGAAGAATACTGGCTACGGCGCAAATATAACAAACACGTCTGGGTCCGATGCTGCACTTTTTAGTTTTTCTTAAATACAAAATAATTTTTTCTTAAATGTAAAATAAAATATTAATAATAGTATAAATGAATAAAGAATTCAGCTATTTTTTAATAGCACTATTATTGTTATTACTGTTAAATTTTCTTTATAACAGGGAAACACTATTAACAAGTGATTCGACGTTATTTACTGTAAATCCTCGAACATCACAAATAGAAGTTCAAAACGCGAGTGATGTCTATTCTTATGTAGACAACACATTTGCGGAGAACCCTGGCTCAGGTTTTACACTTTCTGATTTAAACAACAAAATTTTAGAAAACAATACTACAATACAGTCTAAAATAGATACAGATATCAAGGTTCCTGAGGACATGTATTTACTTAAAACTACATTTAATACATTCAAGAATTCAGGTGGTTACTTACATACTAATTTTATGAAGAAGAGTAATCCTTATTATGCAACTGTAAATGAAACTAATGGAGTTTCTCGATACACTTTCGGAGATAGTGCAGAAGCACCAGCAGCACCAGCAGCACCAGCAGCACCAGCAGCACCAGCAGCACCAGCAGCACCAGCAGCACCAGCGCCAGTATATACACAGGCACAGGTGGCACAGGCGACACAGGCGGCGGCGGCGGCGCTCTTCGGCGGCGACCGCCTTGTAGAGGGTATCAGGGCGCGAGAACAAAATTTTAGGAAATATTTAGAAGCTGAATATAGACATATATATAAATTTGGTAGAGTTACGGGACCAGCAGCGGCACGAGTATTCGAAGTAGACCCTAAACCATCCGAAAATGAATTTAATATTGAATTTACTAAGCGAGGAAATAAGCCCCAGTTCGATGAAGAAGTAGCATTTCGATCAAATGCTGAGTTGGACAATAAAATGAGAAAGTACCTTTACATCTGGTATCTTTACACTGCTTATAAAATTGTAGAGCCAAACACAAGTTACGTAGACTTCTATGAACTCGGACTCGTGAACCATATAAATATGAACTGGGATGGAGCTGGAGCGAAAAACTACAAAACACCCGCGGGCAAAAAAATTCTAAAGTCAAAAATTAATAACGAACATGGCTTCTGGACGTCGGAATGTCGGAGCGGAGAGCCTCCTCGCATATTACCGGGATGCGCTCTGGTGGAAAATGCTATAAATCGATTCACCAATATTAAGGCCCATAAAAATGGCCAAATAAGTCTCGAGTGGAAATTAATAGGTATGGAAGACAGCGCGCCCACAATAAGTAATGAAGAAGTTTATAACATACTTGCTGAAAAGCTGACAATTGACGAACAGGTGCAATACAATACTCCAAAATCACAATCAGAACTTACGGTACTTCAAAGAAAAGAAATAAGATACAAGTTCGATAAATTTATACAAGCCCATCGCTACAATTACGTTACAGATCAAACAACATTCAATCAGTTTTTGGACCCCAATTTTGAAAACGGTTATTATAATCTTAAACCGAATGGGGTCAGTACAAGTAATACAGAGTGGACGACCAGCCCTGCTTACACCCGTTGGAAGAATATATATCTTAACGAAGGGGAACGAGCCGATCCATTGAGTTACTGGTCAAAACGGTCTCTAAGGGAGATATTGAAATTTGAGTATTCAAGAGAATGGCTAAATAAACTTGGCCGAGAAGCGGACCGGCGCGCGAAGGAAGATATATACACGCGCACCGACGGCGCTTACACCGAATTAGAAGCTAATAAAGAATACAAAGAATATCTTGCCTTTAATGAAATTCCTGAATTAGGTCATGGGAATTACATTGCTCAACGTGATCTACACAAGAATAAAATTAATGACTGGGTTTATGATTTAATAGTTGCTAAGACTAAAGCGCGCGCCCGGCACCATTTCGAGAGCTATGCCCATCACAGAGCGAAGTACAGACACAACGGCGACGAATCTAGAAGATATGATAGCAATATATGGTACAGGGTAAGAGCAGAAAGAGTTATAAAAGAAAAGGAGGTCAAGAATGAAGAATATAGTAGATATAATCATAGTCAATGGTCTCCCTGGTTGAATCCGGCGAAGATGGAATATGTCAAGTTGCCAATTGATACTACCCATAGAGAAGACACGCGCGACGAGGATGAAAATTGGAATAGACTTTGGAATTATGTTTGGAAACCATATTTCCAACCCGAATGTGGACACGAATTAAATAGTCCAGAAAAGAAAGACTACGTACTTTACGACCGATATTTACCTGCACGCATGTCAGTTAAAGCTAAGATCCCAAACATAACAAGTAGTAATAGAAAGAAGTTGTGGACGTCCGAATACTCGACTGTAGGTTGGAGGAATGAGTTATTAAGCGCAAGACTTATACCACCCGTCCAATATAAAGATAAAAGCAATTGCAATAACGGGGTTGATCCGAATGCCCAGGTCAGGCCGATCACACTAAATCCAGGTTCTGGTACTAATGTCACTGGTGCTTTCGGCACCCCAGGCGCCGGCAGATAAACACAGTCTATCATGGATAAAAGGTTTTAAAAAAAATATTAATAATAGTATAATCAATAGGTTATTCATTATACTATTATTAGCTGCTGTTATTCTATTACTTTCTTGTAGAAAAAGGAAAATTAAGCAGGATATTATCTTAAAGTAGGACATCCCGGTGTAATAGAGGGTGAGGATTTACAATTATGGACTATTGAGAATGGCATCACAGAGTCAATGTCAAATTCTCAAAAAGAAAATTGGTAAGTAAATAAAAATTACGCCCTTCCAAGTATTTAAATCAAAAAAAAATATTAACTTAATTATAAAATGAAAATTCATCCAGCTATAATTTTAGCAGCGGTAGTATTTATAGGCATTTTAATTTGGTTTTTAAGTACTGCAGAATTTAGTAATACAGATATGACTACAGACTATGTAGAACCTATAACTGATTCAACTGGAGCTTCACTTTCTGGATCTAATTTAATAGTTATGGATCCAGTATCAGGTAATATGAAATTGGCACCTGTAGATAAATTTAACACGAATACCCAGTCAAATCTTAATAAGGTAGTCTCCGATAAGGTTCCGGGGCAAATAACAACAGCCGTCAGCGCGATAAGGGGAAATAGCGGACAGACCAAATACACAGGTAGTTTGAGAGATTTATATAACGAAAGCTATACAAAGAGTGAATCTGATAGTAAATATGAACCAAAGGATAGCGACATTATTAAAACTGGACAAGACATAAAAATAGAGGCCAAGGTGGACGCGTTTCGCTCTGACGGCCGACCCGGCGGCCGGAAGAGTTTATATTACAGAGTTGATAGGCACGAGGGTGCTCTGTTTCATGGTGATGCAGACTCCTACGGTACAGGGATGATTGCTGGCACACGGCGTGGTAATATATTTCAATTAAAAAGAGACCCCAGGTAAATAGTGGTTACTTTTTAAACTGCTTTAAAGCTTTATCAAGCTCCTTACGTTCTTTCTTTGACATCTTGTCAGGAACAATAAAATCTACTAATGAACCTTCTGAGTCTGACTCTTCTGAATATTCATCAGTGGATATATCTTCTACTTCATATACACGATCCCATTCTCTACAAATATGACGCGCGATGTGTCTACACGGACAAATACAAGCTTTTGTTCTTTTTAGCTTTTTTGGATCAAATGCTTGTAGAACCGACCCTAAGGTCGGAAAGTTTTCACGATGAATATTACAACAATTACACTTTCTTAGTTCTTTAGGTATTTTATCATAATTTTTACACTCTTGTATCTTTTCTCCAAAGTAAATTTCCACGTCTTTGTCCTTAATAAAGTCGGCGAAACTCATTTATTAGATATATTTTATTACTTTATACCAGTTCAAGAGAATCTTCTAGAACATCTTCTTCATGTAAGTCCGAATCTGATGAAATCTCGTAATTCTTCCAGTCAAGTGCGTGTCTAAAACAGAAACAGTTCTTAGAACCTTCTGGTTTCTCAGTTCCTAGACGATTACACGGTTCTCCGTTTTTAGTTAGTCCTTTGCAAAGTTCTCCGTGTTTAATGGGTGTCTCTTTTTTGCGGAGCTCGGTATTAAGCTTTGGTATGCCAGAAATTTTATTACTTTTAATAAACTCATCAATGTCTTTTTTAGTTATCTTTTCCTTTTGAAACATGTCCAGAGTTACATTATTTTCATCTGCATACTCAGCAGCAATCTTTGTTGCAAACTTTTTTGGTCCGGAGTACTTCTTAGAACCTTGAGAACCTTGAGAACCTTGAGAACTTGTATCGGATGGTGCTTCATTCAAGAGTTTGTGTGCTAGATCGATAAATGAGTCGTTAAAGATTTTAAGAAGTTCAGCGATAGCAGAATCGTCAAGATCGTGCTTGGTCTTAAAATCATTAAACTTAGTCTCGAGGCTCATCTTCGATTAGTTTACAATTATATATGGTTCTAATTTTTAAGTACTTTATTTTTTTGTAAAATTACGGAATTAACAAGGTGTCAATAGTTCCATTAAACCTGTCGATACATTTTGAATATTTCAAAGTTTCCATACAGTATTTTTTTAAATCAAAATTTGCCTCGTCTTTCCAATTAGGATAGTTTTTACATACGTTGTTATACAAATATTTAGCATGTTCCTTGTTATTTTCATATAATATAACTGGTCTATATTTTATAATAGTTTTGGTAGCATTTGAAAATATAAAGTTTTCTGAACCCTGTGCATCACAGTGAATAAAACCAATGTTTTGTAATTCCATACTGTCTATGGTTACTAATTTTATATTCTCACCTTCGCTACCGAGACCAATTCCCCCAAAATTACACCTTAAATTATTCTCTTCGTTGTATCTTTTAGATACAATACCACCACCACCATCTAAATCTATATCATTCATTTTTCCTTCCCCGTTATAACAAAATACACCAGAGTTAAAAGGAATAATCTTGTTTTGTAAATCATTTTGATTTATATTTTTAAGTAATAAATTATACATGTTAAGTTGTGGTTCATAAACATATACTTTATTCTCATTACTTAAATACGATGAATAAACAACAGTTGAAGTTCCGCAGTGACCACCTATTTCTAAAATATTGCGATTTGGATCAATATATTGTTTTAACTTAGTCAAAGTGTCTATATCCCAATAAGAACCATTAATAAAATCTTTGATAATATATGCCTCGTTTCTATATAAAGTAATTAAACCATGATCAGTTTTAAAAGTTTCCATGCTACATTAATATTATAGCCTGTTTTTAAGCACCTTTATTTGTAAGATTCATGATTAGGAAATTACAAAAAAATAATAATATTAAAAATTGAATATATAATTTAAAGAAACACTGTTAACAATGGCTGACAAAAGCGTCAAAAGAAATTCAAAAGATATTAATATTCTAAATCCTAAACAATTAGAAGAATGTATTAAATGGGCAACAACAAGGCCAGAAAAAAATAAAAAAACGATAGACAAAAGTATCAGAATACAAAATGAAGAATGTACAAAAAAAGAAAGAGAATGGGGAAACGAGATAATAGGTCAAAAAAATAATGGACAATGGACAACAAAATTAGGAGAAAGTCTTGTCCGTAGCATATTGTATAAAAAAGGTGAAAATCCTAGGAAACCACCAATTAAAGGAGGTTATCAACCAGATTTGGAAACTGATACAACTATTTACGAGGTTAAAACTTCTAATTGGTGGATAACAGGTACAGCAGGGGAAAAAGTTTATGGTACTTGGCTTAAATATCAGGATATTCCTGATTTATATGGAAAACCTTTGATTATTATTTGTGTAGCAGAAGCGGAATATGATTTGGAATATGGTAAACTAAAAATATTTGGAGAAAATGTAACTCCAAAAACTAAAGAAGCCTTAGATCTAGCGATGTCATGGGGAATAAAATATATGAAATTTAGTGATTTAATTTCAACTGGTTAATTATAAATAATAACCTCTGTTGTAGTAGCTTCTGGGTTTTTACAATTAATAGCTCTTCTTGCTATGACATCAATACAATTAAATTCTTTAAAATTGTCAATTACCAAATCAACCTTTGAATTACTCATAATAAATTTTACATCTTCTAGCTTTTTAATCTCGTTAAATAACCTTTTATGAGATTCCATATTAAAACCTTCTGATACATACCCTACGAATGATTTTGAATTTTCAGGTGCGTAAGGAGGATCTAAATATACAAAATCTCCAGTTTTAACATTTTTAATAGACTCAATAAAACTTATATCTCTAAATACTACGTTTTTTATTAATTTACTCATGTATAAAAGTTCTTTTTCAGATATTATATTAAGTGCACTTTTGTAGTTCCCAAATGGTACGTTAAATCCATTTGGACCTTCTCTGTATATTCCTCTAAAACAAGTTTTATTAAGAAACAAAAATAACGCTGCTTCATCTACTTTTGTGTTATCGGTTTTATTATATTTACTTCTAATCCAGTAATAATAACTTTCCTTTGAAGTTATAGCTTCTTCAATAGTTGTAGGACGTCTATTTACATGTTGTGATTTTATAGAATTATATTCAGACGTGTAATATTCTATATGTTTATATAATTCTTCATGGTTACTTTGAACCTGTTTATATACATTGATTAATTTATCATTAATATCATACGCATAAATTTTACCCTTCATATTTATTTTTCCTTCTGAAATAAGTGAAACAATACCAAGTAGAACACTTCCTCCTCCTAAGAATATTTCATGATAATTATTAAATTCTCTTTGGACTAAAGGAAGTATATCTTTAAGGAGTTTTGATTTTCCACCGACCCATTTTAAAAATGGCCTTGTCATTTCGTTATAATTATCTATGTATTTTATTTCTAAGCAGTTTTCTTCTTGCGAATCTTTTTTACTTTTTCTGGAATAAGATCTTTCCAAAGTTCTGATACATTTTCCATCATAGGTTCAAAGATAGTTTCAATAGCAGACTTGAATTGGTGTTCAAAGTAGTAGATGTAATCAATTGGTACTCCATTTTTAATTACATAGTCGGGGTCTTCTACCTTTTCAAACTGTTTTGTACTTTGGTATGTAACAAATACATAAGGTACCCTATCACCTGACGCCACACGATCCATATGATCACGTTCTTCTCTCTTTCTAGCAAGTGCAACATGTGGAATATTAGCAGGACATTTCTCAAAAAAACACGTTTTCTTACAATTGGGACATTCGTGTTCCTTTTTAATAAACTCGTCGAGTGTCTTGTGTTTAATTGTTACATTCATTTCTTTTTTATTAGTTACGGTAAGTTCGTAGTAGGTCTTTGTACACTCCTTACAGATAGCCTTGTTATCAAATGCATAACCAGCTCTGATACTCTTAGATAGAAGTAGTTCTTTCATAGGTACTTCTGAGTTTACAAGCATTCTAATCTTGTCTCTCGCGTATTCTTTACTTGTTTCTATAAGTTCTTCTACTGTATTAAAGTTATAATTAAGTACCTTGTCATTCTTAAGTATATACTCGAAGATCTTTTTAGAGTTTTCACGAACAAACTCACAATTGTCTCTGCGAACTACTTGAATACCTTTGTAATCGATGTAGTCGTAGTTATTTGGATTAGTCCAAAATAGACTTGCATATCTCTTTTTTGAAAATAGAATGAATGGATACATTACCTTTTCAAACTCAAGTTCTATAGGTTTCTTAAATGTAGAAGAAATGCGATCAGCACATTCTGGTGCTATCTTAAATACATAGTCCATATGCGCTTGTCCTTTAAGATCACTCTTAAACTTTACATAAATAGAATCAGTGTCTCCATATACAACTTCACAGTCGTACCATTCTTCTGCACACTTCTTTGAGTGCGCAATCATACCTCGACCACAAGCTGTAACTGCTGCAGCAATTCTTTTATTAGGGAGTCTACCATATTTAGCACCTGTAAAACCATAAATACTATTCATAGAAACTTTGATCGCGAGCTGAACTCCGTTAAGAACAGCATACAAGTTATCGTCAGATGAAAGAGTTTTCATCTGTTTACGAATAGCCTTTCGTTCTTTCCAAAGTCTTTCTAGAATTTTTGGCATAATACCTTTTTGATTCTGAACAAATCTTACGTTTACGGGTCTCTTAATCTCATTTCCTTGTGCGTCTACTTCTTCTTCATCCCATTTCATATCAAAGTATTCAACACCATCTAGATTATCAAATTTCTCATCTTCTACTATGGTTGAATAGTCATAGTTGTTAGCAATCATGATACTCGGATAAAGACTAGCAAAATCTAATCCGGCTATAGGTTCAAAATGTGCACCAGGTGTTGCATTTAAAACAGTTGCTCCGGTAAACTTTTCATCATCTTCGTCTATATCTGTCTTAGGTTTATAGTCGATTGTCGGGATAAGATAGTTTTCTTTTTTAGTCTCGTATGCAATCTGTGTATGAACACGAATTTGCTGCCCACGAAGTTCAATATACTGTATAGGTACCATTGTAATATTAGACATACCTATCATATTTGTGATAATTCTAAGTTTAAGAATGAGTTCAATAAGCAACCATGTATCTTGAGCACAGTACTTAACTACAAGTGCAAGCTTATCTTTAGTAGAAGTATTAAATTTAAATAAGTCAGCTGGTGAAAGATCATCTTTTTTATCACCCGTAAAGTGTTCAGCTACTGAATTAAGTTTATAAGATTGTAGCTTGTGTTCCTTTTTAATAATAAACATGAGATCAAATTGTGTTACTCCATACATTTTAAGATACTTCATCGTATTATCTCCATATGCTGAAGTATTTAACTGATCTTCATGGAGATGTGCCGGTTTACTTTCGGTACGACTAAGATTTTCAAGAATATATTCTATACCCAAAACCTGTGCTCGAGAACAGACATACTTCCAATCGAAGTTGTAACCATTGTACTGAATAAGAATATCAGGATCGGTTTTCATAATAAACTTAACCCAACCTATAATAAGTTCTTTTTCTGAATCATACTCTTCAATCATAATACCTTCAACTGGGTCGCAACTATTATCAATTGGACTTTTTATAGTTACAACATGCTTAATAGATTCTTTAGTGCCAAACTTATAAAGACTAGTGCCAATCTGTGTAATTATATCTTTTTCATTTTCTGGGTTTGGAAACTCATTAATACCTTGATACCTGGATGAATAAGAAAATGCCTCGATATCCCATGATGCAAGAGTTAGATTAGAAACTTCTTGTTTATCATATGGTTTAACATGTTTGTAGTCGCATGAATAACAATGCTGACACCTGGAAATCTCTTGATCAAAAGTTATATTATATACTTCGACCCATCCAGCCATTTTAATCTCCATTTTATGTGTAAATCTGAGATAAGGTTCAATATTAGATTCGTAAAGTTCAAAATGAAGATTAAAATTAGGATCTATATTGCTAATCTTAGGTAAACGGCTTTTTTCTCTTGGGTTAAGAATATACCTAATCTTATTAAATGTAGCTTGATTTTTACATACAAATCTGATAAACTTGTATTGTTTACCATTTGTAAAACCCTTATATTTTTTTCTAGTAACAATGGATACAGACTCTAAATCTTCCCGGTTCCTGAATAATTTATTACGGATGTGTTTTTCTAGTTCTTTTTTATGATATTCTCCAAAGGTACTCTGATATTTCTCGGGAATGAGAGCAAAGAAATAAGGTTTATAATTTTCAAATCTTACACATACAGATTCACCCTGTTCGTTAACACCAAAAGTATAGATATTATAAACCTTATTTTCAACACCGTCATTATCTGAGTCGTAGTTTTCTAACACTTCATCGCTTGCATCCCATGATAAGATCTGAAAAATCATTCGTTTATTGACTTGTTTAGACGGTGGCCTGTCAAAAATATCCATTAATACTATATGCACTTTTATTTTAAGTTAATTATAATTCTGCAAAAATCCAATGATGAATATTATAGAACCCCCTAGAGTTACACTCCTTTTTATTAGTTCTCCGTCTGAGGTTGATATACCAAATATATTAAAATCTAACCATCGTTCAGATAAAATATTACCAAGTATCATCCAGTCAACAGTCGTCGCAGTTTCTTCCATTATATTAAGGGTTACAACTGCTAGATTTCCATTTGATTTTGTCATTATTTTTTCTGTAGATATTCTAGAAAGAAATCTGTTTGTAAAACTTATAGACTTTACATACTTTAGCACTTCTGCTCTAGTGCTTGCATAAGTGTACATTCCATATATAAGTAAAAAATTAGATACTGTATAAAACCCCAAAGGGTATATTAAATATCGATCATGATATGTAAAGTTAACTATTTTAGTGTTAACGCCACTTGGAAACATGTCTCTGAGAAAAATAGCGAGTGATATACCTCCTATCAATGTTACAATAGAAATAAGACTATTAAAATACTTTATAGTGTATTCTATATCATGCCTTATTAAAGATATCTCGTTTATTATATTACTAAGACATGCATTTTCTTCAAAATTAAATTCGTTATTTTCTAAGTCTTTAATTAATTTTTTTAATCTCTTTATATGTTTATTTATTATTATTATAAAAGTATAAACTGTTAAAAATACTAATAATCTAGAGTATATCCATTCTATACAAATAGCTATAAAAAAAAAGAGATCGTTATTGTACATATAGGGCCAATAATATTCATTGTGAAATGAATCTATATCTGTAAAACTTATAGCTATGGAACAAACCGATGAAATAATAATAATGGGTAATTTAAATTTTTTACAACACTCCATTTTATCAAAATGATTCGATCTAAAGTATAATTTTGACCAAACATATATTATTGGTAAATTAAGATGTAAGAAAAATGAACAGAGAAATTTTGTGTTTCCTATTTTTATAAAATTATAAAGAGTATAGACACTTTGAAAATTAAGAATACTAAATATTAATAGTGAGTAAAGTGTGTATACACACAGAATCGGTATATTTTGTTCCTCTTCTTTCTTAATTTTATAGCGTAATTGTAACGGGGATGGTGTAGAAAAATCTATCAAATTAAGTGCGTTAACAGACTTTAATGTTTTTGCTGAGTGTTTAGGATACTCTTTTATGTTGTATTTTCTTACTGGGAAAAAATTAACGTCCCATGATTTAATTCCTAAAAAAACTAATAAATAATCTATCATTAATATTAAATGAACAAATTAATAATAATTGTAATACTTTTTTTAGTTTACTTAAGTTTCCCATGTAATCATTTTAATAAAGCTCTATCAGGAAAATATTATACTAGTAGGGATACCAATACAGCAAATGTAATAGAACAGCTAAGAAATATCTCTTTTATGTTAGCAAATGATCTTTCGTCTCCGTTTAAAGAAAAACTTAACAGAAAACTTAAAATTACTTCTTTCAAAGAATTGATCGGTGATGACAGAAGAATACTTGCCTGGAATTATGACAAGGGTCGTGAAATAGCTATTAGAATATATTCAAGAAATGGAACTCCTTATAGTGCCCGATATATACTTTCATCCTTGTTTCATGAAATCGCTCATTCTTTAGACAAAAATACAGGCCATGGATATTCATTTAATATTATAAATGAAAGTCTTCAACTTAAAATAGACAAATACGTTAATATACTAAAAAATAATACATTTCTAACATATTAATGAATGATCTTTTGATAGGACCAGGAGGCTTAAATGGTATAAGATTTTTAGGCGCCTTAGAGTATATTCATGAAAATAATCTTTTAGACTTGAAAAAATTTTATGGTTGTTCCATTGGGAGCATTATAGGAATTTATTATATATTAGGATTTAAACCAAGAGAAATACTTGATATTTTTATTAATATGAATATTTTAGACGTAGTAAAATACGATATTAACAACGTTCCTAAAAATAATTCTATACTTGACCATTCTATAATGGAAAAACTATTTGAAAGACTATGGGGAGAGATAGAAGAAGATATAACGATAGAAGAATTCGTAAATAAAACAGGTGTTGATATAAATATTCATATAACTAATATAACAAAAAATATATACGAATCTTTCAATATTCGCACAAGACCTACTATTAAATTAAAAGATGCTATTAAAGCATCTATGAGTATCCCCTTCGTATTCCCACCTGTCACTATAGGGCCTGATCAATTTGTAGATGGTGCATGTAAAAATATAATAGGTGGTACACCCGATGATGTTTTTATATATGGATATTCTATAATAACTATAAATAAAAATTCTCAGTACTTTATGAATATAATAAATAGTATTTGTAATAATGAACCACCGAGAAGCGTTTTTACTGTTAAATGTTATGGTGATAAAACGTCTAGTTTATTAAATTTAAATAAACAGAATAATTTATTAATTCTTGACTTATATCAAAGTGGGATGAGTGATGCGATTAAAGAACTACAATAGCACTCCTCGATGACCTAATGCGGGCATAATTCTTTCTTATATCTTGTGCGACTTTTTCGATACTTGGTGTATTTAAAAATTTTATATCACGAATAAATGGACTAGTTACTTTTTTATTGATGGTTTTAGTAAATGTTTTGATAATTTTAGAAAATTTAATTTCTGTTTTTTCCATATTTAAAAGAAAATTACTGTCAGATTCGGTAAAAATAATATACGGCAAATCGTTATCTTCGCAAAAATCAATTATATATCTAGAGTGAGTATTGTATTCTATAAGATTAGTAAATATGATACAATAGTCAATTGTGTCGGCGAATGTCGAGAATTTATCGATGTCTCTCCTTATTAGATTTAATTCGTAAGATGAAACTATTTTACTAAATGGTCCTGTATTATTTTCATATAGAATGTTCACACGAGTATCTTTTGGTATTTTAGCTAGTCTTTTCATAACAACAGGCATATTGTCCCACGTGTAATCAGAAACTACTAGAGTGTTCATTTGTCAATAATTTTTAATGTAAGTTTTTATATAGTGTTAAAAACTGCAAAATTTAATATAAGTTTATAATTAATGGAAATTTTAGTTGTATATTTTACCCTTGTGTTATTATTTACTTATCTATATTACAAGTTTACTATTAAAACTTCTAATATAGTCCCAGAAGGATATATAATAGTATATACTCGAGATGCATGTGTGTACTGTGATAATCTAAAACAAAAAATAGAAACATTAGGAACTAAGTTAAAATTGATTAAAGTTAACTATGGCTCACTAGGTAATATTAATAAAGAAGGTGACTATGAAAATTTAAATGGTGAGACTAAGATAGTTGTAGACTCCATTATTAAGAGTTACGAAGCAGCTGCTTTTCCAACTATTCACAAACTAGATAATATTAAAGTAGGGATGCCAACTGATAAAGAATATTATCAAATTTTTGAACCGACTGTCACAGAACCAGAAAATCAAGAAGGAACTGAAAGCATTTAATAAAGTATAAACTTTAAGAGTTCTATATTTTTTGTATAGAAAAAATAAATATATATATTATATTAATGCCTACTAGGATAGTATGTATAGGTGATTTACACGGTGATTACCAAGTATTTTTAAGAGTACTTGAAATGTGTTCTTTAATAAATACCGCCGGTAATTGGGTAGGGGGTTCGACCACCCTAGTTCAAATGGGAGACACGCTCGATGGTAAAAGACCAGGAGTTAACATATCAAAAGAGTTTATAAAAATTCCAGGAGAATTACAAATTTTTGAAAAGATTATTAAACTTAATGCTCAAGCAAAACCTGTAAATGGAAAGGTAATATCGTTATTAGGAAATCATGAATTGTATCCTCATTACTACGGAAATGATAAAGAGTTTATCAAAGATTACGTTAAAGTAGCAGATGCTAACTATTTTAAACAGGTTTATAAAATGGATAGAGTAAATTTATTAAAACCAGGTGGTAAAATAGCCAAGTCGGTACTATCTACAAGACCTATAATACATAAAATTGGTAAATTTTTATTTGTACACGGCTCTATAACCGATGATCTTATAAAGTATGGTCTTGAAAATGGAAAGGTAAATATAGATAAAATTAATAAAGGTGTATCAAAATGGATGAAAACTGGTAGAAATCTACCACAATTTCTAAATGATATGGAATCTCAAAATCCTGCCTTTTCTAGATTTTATTCAAAACCAAAGGAAAAACGGTTCCGAAAAACAAATGAACAGTTAAAAAAATTTGAAGGAGTTGAATACGTAGTAATAGGACATACACCGTTTAAACAAATAAATATAGAACATAAAGTTATAAGAACGGATGTTGCTCTTTCAAGGGCTTTTGGTGAAAATTTGTCTACAAAAAAACTACAAGCACTTGAAATATTAAATCCACATGGGTCTCCAAAGTTAAATGTTATAACAACACAAGGTTCTATTTCGTTACTATCTTAACTATTTTTTCAAAACCAGAAGCAATTTCATAAGTAGTACCATTTGAGTCTATTTTTGCAATTGGTTTTTTAATAATCACTTTAGAATAATCAAAAGTTGTTTCATTATAGTTATTTACTTCTATGAAGAAATCGGTAAGTTCTGAATAAAAAACTTTAAATTGGTCTGAATGAGTAGTATTAATATCTATCAATCCCCATTCTTCTTCATTTTCTATATCTGCATCAAAAATTTCATTCTTAAACTTTTGAATTATCTTTCCCTGTGACTTTTTCATGACTAGAAGATATCCAAAAAGTTGATAGAGATCATAGGTATTCTTTCTTACATTTTGTCTCTTCATGCGCGTCTTAATTTCTATTACTGTATCTCCGTCTGTAGCATCATGTAAACCTTTTAGATTCCACCCATGACTGCTTCTAAAATACCATATCTTATTATTACCCTTAATATAATTCTTTTGTGTAATTATCTTCGATTCATTATTTTTTCCACAATCCTTCTTTAGAATATCTTCAAGACTATTCACGAAATGGTCACTTTCTATATTTTTATCTTTCATTTCTGAAACTATTTTATGTTTTACATCTTCAAATTTAGTGGGACACGTTACTTCACTTCTGAATTTTTTATATATTCCAGCTAGTTCTATTTCGTTGGATACGTTGCTCGTATTTAATATAGTACCGTCACGCATGAATAGTTTTTTATATGTAGATGGATATTCTTTACACAGTTGTAAAAGAATTATCTTTTCTTTTGATTCATATTGATTTTTACCACATGCTGCCCCAATTAAAGAAATATCTAGACAGTTCATTGATAATAGATAATAATATATCTTTTTAAGATAGTTTATTTTATGTAATTTTGTAGAAAAAAACACTACATAGAATAAAAATCTAAATATAATATAAATGGAGACTGAACTACTTAATTACATCTCACGAAACGATATAATAATTAAAACCAAAACCGATGCGGAAAAACTTACGCAGATACAAATGATAATAAAAGATTTACATAAAAATCGTAATAACTCACGAGACTTTTCTAGAAACTTAGACTTACTCTCTTTACCTAGGATAGCTAAAAATCTTACTGAAAACTTCAAGTTAGAAATTGAAGAATATAAACTGAGAAAAAGAATGCTGTCATTAGCGGATAAAATAGATATAACATCTCTTGGTGAAAATTTTGATGATTTATTTGGTGGAAACACGATGTCGTTAGCTGATAGTCTTTCTAGAACAGGAATTAACGCGTCGCGCCCACGTAAAGGTCCATCTAAAAAAAAATACTTAAAAAAGTAGTAGATCTTCGCCAAATCCAGAAGGAAGATCTATTTCCGAAGAACCATCAGTTTTATTAGGGTGCCATTGAACTGTAACTGTTTTTTTATCATCGCGACCCACTCTTTTTGTTACTACTGCATGATGTGTATGACTTAATGATTTAGGTCCTTTTAGTATTAAGTCGCGCCTTTCTATACATCTTGCACAGTGTAAATCAGAAATTCTACCTTTGTAGATTTTAAGATCGTCGTCTGACATGCATTCTCCACATTCCATTTCATCTCCTACTTTATAAAATGATTCATCGGCTTCTGAAGCATTTAATAGCACAGGTTCGGGTTGATCATTAATGTCTAATTCTTCTACAGAAGTCACGGTCTCGTCTAGTGTATCTAATGTTTCGCCATCTAAACCATCATAGTCATTTCCAAAGAATGAGAACATGTTGGTGTCTGTTAGTGTGTAAACCTGTTTAATAGCGTCTTTTTCATTTTCGGGTAAAGTGTCTACTAAACCACTAGCTACTTCAATTAAGTTTATAGTATCTGGAATATTAGAATCAATAGAGTTTTCTAAATTCTTTGCTTCTCTTCTAAAAATAGTATTATAACCTTCTCCAACTGGAGTATTTTTATTCATAAGCGATATTTTTCCGTCCCTAATAATTAGTACATAATAATGTAACATCTCCCCTTCTATTTTATAAATTATTATTGGAAAAGTCCTAATACCTCTTTTAAAAATTTTAGGGTACATTTGTTCATTTATCTTTTGCTGTGAATTAATCTGAGTATTCCTTGCAGCCTGTATTCTAGAATCGTATATTATTGGATTAACATCCTGAGAAATTAATGGTTCAGCTGTTGGTCCTCCAAATGGTAATGGATAGGGTAAATCATAAGCTAAATAGTTTCTAGCAATCTCTTCTACTATCTGAGGTGGTTGGTAATAAGCTTCTCGATTTTCTTCGATATCATCGTTTGCTTCTAGTTTTGCAGCCTGACATAATGATGGCATATTATCGCGGTCTATCGTTCTAAATACCCATCTATAAGTACCTACATATTGAGACAGTTGACTGTTTAATCTTATATCTTCATCGGAAACTTCTTTAAATTGATAGAAATATACAATCCTACCTTCTAATTTTTCTACGATTATTACATTACTTGGACACTTAGTTCTGAAATTGTTTAAGATTTTAGTTTTTACGTCTTGTCTTTGGGTAGGACGTGGCGCTACTACGGGCGCTGGTTGAGGCAAGACTGGTTGAGGCAAGACTGGTTGATCTGGAACCGGAGGAGTAGGTATTTGGGTTAAACCAGATGTGTCTGGTATTCCACTTGTGTTTAGACACATCTTAATCTGTTCTTCGGATAGATTTGTAAGCATCCAGTCTATAATCTGCTCATCTGTTTTATTTTCAAAAAACGCTAATGTTTGAGTACTCATTTAATATTTATACATATATATTTTTTTTTAAATAAGCTTTATTGTTGATTTGAAATTATTTCTTCTATGGCTTCAGGATCTGTAATAGATAACTGTAATAACTGTTCTAAATAAGTCTCTGGAAACAATTTTAATTCATAAATTATTTTAATTACTTTATCATTTAATGCTTTTTTATATTTATCCTCTTTAAATTCTTGTATGATTTTAACCGTTGTTTTGGAATCGACTAGTTTGTTTTCGGCTAGTTTTTTTATGCATTTAATTAATTTTTGTTTCTGTTGAGGATTTACCTTATCAAATGATAATCTTTCATCTCCTACCTCATTTAAGTGTACCTTTCTTAATTGTGGTATTAATTTATACTTAGATATGAGAGCATCAAAATAGTCCCGTGTAGTTTTTTCAGTATACAAATCTGAATATTTTCTGTCAGAGTTCCATATTTCGATTTCTTCTTTCATTATGAGATCAGAATTAATAATACTTTCGTCTATTATTTCAGCATCAGCGTAAGTTTCTAAAAGACCTTCTTCATTTATAAATGCCTCTCTAAATAACAGTGGTAGATTTTTATTGGGGTAGGTGTATGTCCTATTATATACATCCATAAAATTTACTTCAGATGGTACACCATCTCTCTTATACATTCTTCCATTTGTCGGGTTATTATAGTACATTTGAAATGTACTTCTATTAGTTATAGGGACTACTATTTCTTCTAATCTAATTAGATTTCCATTTTTATTTATATTAGAGTCTATAGCAGACGATTTTAGAATATTATTAAGATCTGTATTTATAGAGTACTTCTTAATAGAAGAAGATATCATTTTTTGATCTATCCCAAGAGATTCGTAATCTTTCCATCCATTAGGTTTACCTATTTCTTCCATCATGGATAACGCCTCCCTATCCTGTTGACCAGAACTAGAGAATACTGAATAGTGTCTATATATATCAACATATTGTTCTTCAGTTTCTAATGCAGAATGGCTGCAAAAGCGGGAAGCACGAGCCATAATCTGTTCTATTCTTGATTCGTTCCACCAAGGTTCGGTTATATGAACCTGTTTAACATTTCTAAAAGAAACACCTTCCATAACAGATCTTGTACCCAGTATCACCTTTAATCTTGACCCATCTCTATTTTCAAATGAATTAAAGGTGTTTCTCGCTCTTTTTATCAACATACCGTCTTTATCTTGAGATTTTGTCTCAGAACTCCATATAAAATATTTAGGATTTTCGTTATCTGAGCTTCCAAAAGAATTCATACCGCAAGCTTGTAATAGTATACCAAGTGGTTCTACACCAAATTTTAACCAATTAGAAAATATAAAAACTGGACCATTAGCATGAAGTGTTAATTCTATTATAGAAGCAAACTTGGAAGAGAAAGTCTTAATAAAATTTACTTTTTCATTGGTGCTCTTTGAATATAGATTCTGAGACTGTATTATCGTCTTGAACGCTTCAAGAGCTGCTTTCTTCTCAGATAGGGTCCTATTTACAGTTTCACCTACTTTTGGTAGATATATATTTGAGTATTGTTGAGATGTAACATACATTCCCGATATACTGTCGTCATTGTCTGTTTCGTAATTTCCAAGAAGTAAATTTTCATATGCAGATATTGGTTTATCAGATTTAAAATTTTTATCTTTGGATATATCAGATCTTAATGCCTGTATGTATTCAGATTTATGAGTAGGTTGGAACAAGTGTTCAAGTGTTATAATTCGTTTATATGGATAAGCATTCGGGTTTCCCCCTTTAAAATAAGAAATATAACCAGAACATAAATAAGAAAGAAGCTCCTTATTAATTACACAAGAGTCTTCACTTAACCATGACTTAGAATCTTCAGACTTTATACATTGTCCTTCTTGGAATTTACCTATAAACGTCTTGTAAAACACGTCCTTATCAATTGGGAATGGAATTCTCGGTCTTAATAAGTTCATTGTAAGAGCTAATTCATATGGATTATCGTATATAGGAGTTGCAGAAAGAAGTGCAACTTTAAGCTCTGGGTGACAGTAGTATTTTATAGCAGTGTAAAGTTTTTTGTAGAAAATACCACCAGCGCTTACAAGGCGTTGAATCTCGTCAATAATTAATAAGCCATGCTTGTTAAATAGAGCAGAACCATTTTCCAAATGAGTATTTTTAATTAAATTCTTTGATCTATCAGTCTTAAAAAGTTTTTCTATAAAACTTTGATGACTTATTATTTCAAAGGTTCTTACTATACCCGCTCTTTGTCTTGACTGTAAAATATTAAATTGCTGTTTTTTTATTTTTATCAAATTTTGTTGAGATGAAAATTCTTTTTGATTTTCCTCAGGTATATTTGCTAGTTTTTCCTCTTCTCTTTGTATTTCTCTCGCCTTTGAATTTAGTAAACTATTCTGTCTTTCTGAAACATAGAAGTCTCTTTCGTAATCTCCGTTTTTTTTAATTAAGCAGAAAGAAGGGCATGAGAAAAACTTGCCGTTTCTTATTTCTCCTCTTATTTCTTCATAATACTGTTCTACTAATGGAGCTGGAACTGCGTATATCATATGCTTATTATTAACATTCTTAAGAGCTTCCCCTATTACTATAGATGTACATGATTTACCAGAACCTAGACCATGGTAAATCAATACATTATTAAAATTACTATTTTGATTCATTAACTGCCCCATAAACTTCTGCTGAGGTGCTAACGAGGCGTCTGTTGTTTTACAGATCTGGTCATTATTTAAATCTATATAATCAGATTTAAATTCAAACGGTGAATCTTCTGGAAAAGCATCATCTGAGTAATTTTTATTTATAAATTCTAAAAGATCTTTATTATTAAAGTTCTCAACTGAATCAAGATCCTTAAATTTTTTTTCAGAACAGTTTATTTTATATTTAGCCCTGTCTTCATCTTTTTCATAATAATATTGTAGACAATCAGACATTATTATTATGAATAAATATTTTATTTTAACATTTGTTTACTTACCTAAGAATAGACCACATTTTCCGGTTACCTGTTTATAAAAACCGTAAGACAAAACACCCGCTAATATAACTAGTAAATATAGGAAAATTGCGAACATATTATCTTGGGCTTCAATATCTTCTAAAGACGTGGTTTTTTCTACGTATTGTGTATACAAGTATATCCAAGTCATTAATAACATAGAACCTATTATAGAAATAACTATAGATTTATTATAACATTTTGAAATCCACATTGATAAGCCTGTACCTAATATTAAAATGTATAGAGTAACATATATTATAATTGATGAAGATATTACTATTTCTGGCAATCCAGAAGCTGCCGATCCCGCTTGTACTACAAAATTAAAAAATTCTTTAGAGCCTTCCATTTATATTATATAAATATTTAAAATGTCAAAAAATTAATTATTTTAATTAATATATTTGTATTATCTCCGAATATTGGATTATATTCTACTATATCCATTGATATAAGTTTACCACTATCTTTAATTAAATTTAATTTTTGAAGAACTTCTTTAAGCATTAGACCATTCGGAATTTTTGTGTTTACACAGTGCATAAAAGAAGGATCTAAACAGTCTAGATCGAAACTTATATGAATACGATCGAAATTATCGATAAAATCTAAAAAATCGCGCGCGTTATAAGCTGTGGTCATATTGTATTCTTGAAATCTAAGAAATTCTTGTGAATCAAAGTCTCTTACCCCGTGATAACAAAATTGATTGGTATTCAATGGTTCAGTTAGACTTATAAATTTTAGAGTATGTCCACAAAGAACAGATACTGGTACACCATGAAGATTACCACTGGGAGAAGTCTCAATTGTATTAAAGTCTGCATGTGCATCGAACCAAACAATTCCCAACTTAAGATTCTTCTTCTTACAATAGTCATTGCATGCTGAAATACTTGAAATTGAAATTGTATGATCACCTCCAAAAGTCAAAGGAAATTCGTTGGTATTAAGAACTTCCTCTACTTTTTCATATCCACTACATAGAACCTCTCTGACGTGTACATTATCACATTTAATATCGTGAATTTTACCTATATTCAGAAAAGCTAGATCATTTTTTATCTCTTGAAATGCTTTACTAGATCCTCTGATATTAGCTCCATTTTCAAAAGGAATATTTACAATATTTACAATAAATGATAACGATAGTAAATAATATGATATCATATAATGTAATATCTGTTTATTTTTTATATTCTTTTTTCTCAGTCAAAAGAAACTAATTTAATCTTATGACGTCATTCAAAGAATTAATTATTAGTTTACATCATAGGCTTTGCCATGGCTCAGCCAAAGCTCATTCTGTCGTCCTGTCATGAACCAAAACGGGACTTAGTCTTGTTCTTAGTCTTAGTTTTAGTTTTTTCAAGTTCTTTTACCAAGGTAACTTCAGACTTATAATTACCATTTTTAGTCTTAAGTTTAATACCTTTGCTCTTGGCTTTTATTTGTAAATTTTTAAACTTTCTTGCTAGAGCTTCTAATTGTTTTCTAGTTAATAACTGTCTCTTTCCTTGAATAGTATTTGTTACTTTTATTCCTACAGACTTTAGTCGTTCTTTAAGTGTCTTGATAGGCAAATTTGATATGGAATCTTTTATACCGAATTGATTTGGTGAATTTGGTAAATTTGTTAATATCATTGCAGTGCCTACATCATCTACATTTGCATCTAGTCGCGCTACTAGATCAATTTGTTCTGGACTTAATGAAAAAATACTAATAGAACTTATATAATTTTTTGTATCTTCTAGAATAGTAGATTTCAAAAAGAAACTGCTAATAACAGCTGATATAAAATCAAAAGATATAAATATAGGTAAAAGATTCGTGTTTTTTTGAGCATGATAATAAAAGGTTAATACTTGTCCTAGATCTCCAAAAGTTTTAAATAAAAATATATTATCATCAATACTATATTTAGAAGTTATAAAGTTAACTGAATTATTATCTGAGTTAATTAATTGTCTATTATCTTTTATTGGTTTTCCAAAAAAATTATTAATTTCTAAATATACTTTACCGTTATTATCTGTCTTATACTTTATATTTATTAATTCTAAAAGACCGATTTTAACTAATACCTCATCTTCCTGTGTGTCATTACCAATAATATCTATTTTTCCTCTTTTCTGCACTACCATGTTAATCAAGTGTTTTACAAAACCAGAAGTTGTAGAAGCATCATATTTGGTTGCAAGACTATTAACTATAGATATTTTTTTAGATGAATATAAAATATCGCATATATTCGTAAATAAAGGCGAGAAACTTACATTTGCTTTTGTGGCGTCTACACCAAATAATATACCGTTATGATTATTGTTTTCTCCCAATATTGTCGTTAGATTTCTAGAAAAACTAGTACAGTCCCAATTTTTTAATTTGTCATTTAAATTTATATCCTTAATTTGAATAACTTCCTGTATTTTACTCAAAATATTTTTCTTAATAGCATCAGTGTTTTTTATTTTATCAAAATTACGACAAAGATTATATAATTGGTTACTGAATTTTCTAGATCTTTCCAAAAGTTCTGGTGTTTCAAGATTGGAAAAAGTAGAATAAATTTGTTCAAGATCGTTTAAAAGTTCAAATAGTAGTTTTTCATGAACTTTTTTTTGTTGACCACTCCATTTATTTCTATCAACTTTTTCTACAAAGTCATGACATCCATCTAAAAATAATAAAATTCTAAATATAGCTACAGTAAGAGACGGTACCTGTACTTTTTCAAACAAAAAAGTTTCTTCTAATTGTATTGGCAGTTTCATTTAATAATACTAAATATTTTTTATTCATATTTCCAAGAATAATAATATCTTATCTGCTCTGGTTTAATTAATTCTTCCATACAGAACTCTACCTCTGCCATTTCAGTTAATTTAATTACCTCGTTTTTAAAATTTAACAAACTTGAATTTTCGTCTATATAATAAGGATTTTCCATTATTAATTTAGTTACAAACTTTCTCTCATTATTTTCTACCTTAAAAATTCCTACATACTTAGGTCCACGATCTTTTATTTTTCTATCTGGAAAATAACCTAAGTAAAAATAATCTGGAGATGTATATATACTTGCTATTCCTCTCATATTGAAATAATCCATATAAAAGTGTTCGTCATATTCTTCGGTATCCTCGGAAGCTATATACATTATCCAATTAAATGCCCAGGAGTCGGCACTTAAATGTGTCAAAAGTTTTAATTTGCCACCCGAAGGTGGCTCCAATGAATGTATCAAAGTTTCATTCATATAGACAGTACTACGTCTGATGGTATTTTTACACGTTATCACATGTGGTCTTAATAAGAAACCAATTATGGGATAGAAGTACATTATAATTTATATATTCTATTTCTCTAATATGTTTAATACTTTATTAATTGTTGGTATACAAACATTTACTTCTTCTGACACTTTACTTTTAGATGGCCTTTTAAGACCCAACTTATTCTTTACTACATAATACAATATCCCTGCTATAGCAGATTTTGGAGTAACACAATCTAATTTTTGCAAATTTTCAGTATAAATATCGTCGCATATCTTGGAAGATGTAAGAGGTATTCCGAGTTTTGAACAATACTGATAAAAAGAATCATTTTTCTTTACATCTATTGATTTTTTTATAGTTTTGTAGTATTCTGAATTTTCCATGATCTCACAAAAAATTTTTTCACCTTTTAGGAAACCTTTATTATCTCCATCTACATTATCTATTATTTTCTGCCTATCGACTGGTACGTTGCAATATATACATGCATAGTATAAACATGCTCCGATCAAACCATTTCTTACACCCGCTCTCGTAAGTTTACCGGATTCCATATAAATGTACCACATTTTTTTTGTCGTAGAAAGTATTTCGTTGGATGGCAACCCGATCAATGTACAATAATCTGTAAATTTTTCCGATATTTTCCAGAAGGTTTTTTGTTTATGGCTAAAAACCTGTTGATAATGAAGTCTCATGATATAAGAGTTTTTATTGAATCCGGGTATTGTGCCACCTGTTGCATAAGGATTGTCAGAGACGTATAAATCAGCTCTCTGACTACTATTTTGAAAAGACCCATCGTCGTTTTTATAACTATTCCATTCAGAAGACGAATCGACTAAGTTAGAAGTTATAGCTAAACCACATTCTGAACAAAATACACAACCATAATTAACGAAAGTATTATTATGATTACATTTTTCTTCTTTTATTTCTTCTTTTTTAATTTCTTCTTTTAGTTCATCAAAAACATTCCAGATTTCAGGGTCAATCATATCCTTAAACAATAATATCAATTCATCTTAATATAGATATAAAAACGCAATATTGCGAAAAAATAAACAAAATATAATATTAAGTTAAATAAGATGAATACCATTCTAGAAAGGCCATCAGTCAATATTAAATTAAATAAAGATAAATTTGTATATGAAGTAAATATAAAATCTGACGAAGAATATAATGAGATTGGATTTGAAGAATTTTTAGAGTATTTTAAACAGACTTGGGTCTGTATTAAAAATAAAAATGAAATTTATTTTTTAAAAATAAGTATAATATCTAATTCTTCGGATAATGAACTGCCACTTACCGCGTTTATTAAATTGATCAATATTATATTAGAATTACACGATATATTTTGCTTACATATGCATGCATGTTCTATAATTTCAAAGGGTTCTAAAAAATGGCAAGACGCTTACGACTTTATTACAAAACTTTATAAGCACCCTGATCAAAGACCTATTATGTTTACAGAATCTCACGAAGATTGTAATAAATTTTTTCAGTTGAATCAAATTATAAAATAATATATTGCTAAAAAATACAAATAGAAAGAATGATAAATATTATATTATAATAATGAACATTGTTTCTTGGAACGTAAATGGCATCAGATCAAGAATATTTAATGATAAGACGAGTACACAAATAGGTAAAGTGAAAGATATATATCCCGAAGAAAAAAGTCCAATTAATCTGATTTTAAAAGAAAATCCTGATGTTATTTGCCTTCAGGAAACTAGGTGTGATGAAATACAGGGAGAAAGGTTTAAAATATCGGGGTATAAATCTTATTTTAATGCTTCAAAACTTAGCGATGCACGGGGTCCAAATAGATACTCGGGAACTTGTGTTTATGTAAAACAAGTAAAAGATGTAAAAAGTGTAGAATTTCAAATTCCAAACTTTGAAGATAAAGAAGGTAGAATCATAATTTTAAAAGTAGAACAAATTACATTGATTACTGTTTATGCACCAAATTCAGGATCAAACTATGAGAATAAAATAAAGTTCATAGAAGCAATAGTAGATTTTCTTAGTAAATTAGAAGGTCCAGTAATTTTCTGCGGCGATCTTAATATAGCTGTAGACACACATTTTGATAAAACAAAGGTTAAACCTGTACCTGGGATATATAAACATGAACTTCAATTCTACCATAGACTTATAAATATAAACTACATTGATACCATCTCGAAAGATGATAATATAGTTTATACATGGTGGGATCCCAGAGTTAAAAAAGTAAATGGTATATCCAAGGTTAGGGTTGAAAATAAAGGGTGGAGACTTGATTATTTTCTTGTAAAAGACTATAATCAAGTTTCCCATAGAGTTTATAAAAATATTGGAGAAAGTAATCCATTGGGTAGCGACCACGCCCCTATAATACTTAAACCATCTGTCTAAATCCACCCCCACCTGTACGCCCACCTGTACGCATCTTAACTACAAACTTCCCGGAGTAATATAGGAATGCTAATGTAGTGGCTATTCCAAAAGATAAGAAAGCAGACCAGAAGAAACCATCAAGTGGATCTTTTCCGCATGACTGATTCGTACAACAATTAGCATTCGCCGCCTTTAGTTTATCGAGCTGTGAAAAGAAAATCCACATTAAAATCATGAGAATTAAATAAAATATAATATTTGTTACATCCGCTGTCATTTTTATTATTGTATGTCAATATTTTTTTTTTAATCTAAATCGTTTAACCAAAGATCTTTTAGATTACAATTTTTAATTTTATCTAATTTTTCCTCAGATCGGAAGAGCA
>Ga0181400_1000167_pt1 | contig 26621 bp, 56 predicted proteins | sample 23SPOviralmetaG_FD_130129 | JGI IMG/M metagenome (GOLD analysis project Ga0181400, IMG submission 130129) | Marine viral communities from the oligotrophic San Pedro Time Series (SPOT) site, San Pedro Channel, CA, USA - 23 SPOT_SRF_2011-06-22 | ecosystem: Environmental > Aquatic > Marine > Strait...
AGAAGATGAGAATAAAGTAGGTGCTATAGTAAGAACATTGATTGAGATTAAAATAGGTGCACAGATTGACCCATTCGTTGGTTTATATAATTACTTTGGAGGTGAAGAAGAGGACGTAGACCCTGCAATGTATGATGTTATGGGTATATCTCCATCTTACAGACCTAAAAATGAGGGTGGTAAAACAAAACCAATGAGCAAGTCAGATATGAAAAAGTTTATGCCAGAACTTTATGAAGATTTGTATGGTCCTGGTGGAAGCTTAGAGCCTATTGAACAGATGAAGAAAGACGAGAGAAAAAGAAAGCGTGACCTCCAGAAAGAGATAGACGCAGCTATGGGTCTTGATTAATAATACCTAGCGTACTTAAAAGTTTTTTGCTTTGGGTACTGCACAACTAGCTCTGAGTTTAGTTCTGTAGTGCCCATCCAAGATACAGTTCCGTATATTTCTTTTACCTTGCCATACATAATACCATCTTCACAAGCCCAGATTATAACTGGATTCAATCGTTTTAATGTAAGCTGAGATAGTTTGTTTAATGATACCGCTAATGGATAGCAGTCGGTCACCTTTTTTTTTGTAGGTATTACCAATACGAAAGCTATAAGATTATTTTCTTTATCGTATACCCTGAAGTCTACATCGTCAGGACCAAGCTTTTTATATCTACCACTAAACCTTTCGGTAAATTTATTTATTGCCTTTACCTTTTCGGTCATTACAGTTCCATGAGTCTGTTTATAGCTGTGTGTCCACCTATAACAACCCCACAACCGATAGCTTGTTTCTTAAAGTTCTTTGCGTATGCAGCAGCATAAGCTGTGCTATCTACGCCACACCCCACCTGCATTCCAAATACCTTGAAGTTTCTTCCAACTGACCACTCGGTATAAGCTTGTGTATGTATGTGACCCTGCACTGTGGACATCATGTCATTCTTTGATTTAGTTCTAGCTGTCCCACCTTCTCCATGTACGTACTGTACACCATCATACACGACTCTATCAACCCAGTTCCAGTTAGTTCCAAGAACTTCGTTGTATGATTTCACCCATCGTTTAGGTATCTGGGAATCAAAAGCTTTGCGCATTATTATTCTGTCATGGTTTCCTATACACACATCGGCAACAGGAAACTCTTCAACCCACTTCTGCACCTCCTGTATAGCATAGTCCAGTTCATCTCCACCCCCCATCCCATCAGGGTCTGTGGCATGAAAAGAACTGTAGTGGTTGTCAATTATATCACCAATAAATATTACTTGGTTGCAGTTGTATTTAGCATAGGTGTCCTTACAGAAATCAAAGTATTCTGGAAGTTCAAATGGAGCATGTATATCTCCAATCACAAGAATTCTTTTTTCTTTTTGAGTCAGGTTATCAAACGCTGCTTTTCTGTTGCCACTTAGTCGTGGTCTAAAATCCTTTCTATAAGTCATCATCCATTGAGTCTATCATTGATTTCAATTGAAGGATTAATGTCTTAGTAATTTCTTTACAGTGAGTATAATCGTGGTCTATTAAAGATTCATATATCTCATCACAAGAGTCATGGAGTTCGTTAGTTATTGCGTTAACATGTTTTATCCTTTCGTCCTCTAGCGATGTTATATGTTTCATTAATCCTTATCCATTACAACCAAAAGGTCATTACCTATTTTATGGTTTATTAATTTAATCTGTCTATAAATTTTTCTAGAGTTTTTTCTAACATCTAGTCTTTCTGATTTAGTCGAATCAATTCCAAGGTTAGTGTATAAATCACAATCAATTCTAAGAAGTTCATCTATCTTTTTTTTTTCGTTCCAAGATTTAAACTCTGTTATCTTTTCTATGTCGTTAATTGTGTATTCCATTTAAGTATGTATTTAATTTTCTAGTAACCTCGTCAACATTCTTTGGTCTTACCCTTTCGTTTATCAAATTATATAATTTAGGGTATGTCTCGTTTTGTTTTTTATACGTTTCATGCTCTAAATTTAAACGACTTAGCTCCAAAGCTAATAATTTTTTTTGATTTTCCAAAGAAAAAATTAAGTTTCTGCACTCTTCCAGGGCTAAATTATTAGCAACATGGTCTGTTTCATTGTAAATTCTAGCGCACAATAAGTACAAACCCCATAATCTTTCATCTGGTTTGATAAGATATTTAAAGTTTTTATTATAGTGAACTATAGTTGCGTGATTTTTATTTAAGCTCTTGGCTATCTTAGATAAAGTCATAAATTCAGTGTCTCTAAGTATACGAGAGTATACCATTCTAGCCTCAACCACTTCCCTCTTCCTAGTCTTTTCCATAATATCAAGTTTAAAAACTTGATTTACAATGTCTTTTAATCTGTCTTCTCTGTGTTTCATATTAGTATTTGATTTAGTAAATGATAATCTAGATACTCATCGCTTTCAATAATATCTAGGTCTATATAAATTGTATTTTCTCCTTTTTCTTTTATATATTCTACTGCAAAAAAGACTGGAGGTTCAACTTGTTTTACAACTCCTGCGTATGTGCTTGACCAGTTATCAGTTTCTGGTAAGTATTCAGCATTCCAGTCTATTTGTGATGCTATTTGCATCCCAACTTTAGATGGTAATTGTCTCAAGATGTCAATAAAAAAATCATCAACCTCGTAATCTACTTCACCCTCTATATACCTCAGTCTTAACCCCATGCGTTTTTAGTTCTTTTAATCTGTATTCCTGAAGAGCAGATACTTTACCATTAGGTTTTTTAACTTCGCTAAAAAGAACATCACTGTCTGGAGGTATAGCTATAAGGTCTGGTATTCCATTCTTATTTGTCTTGATTAACTTAATAACGTAGTAACCCTCGGACTCAAGTTGTTGAATTCTTTTCTTCTGTATCTGCTGCTCAGTCATCTATCACAAAGTTACAAATTTCTTTTATAGGTATTAGTACAGACATTGACGTATTATTATCTCCCATTGCTTTGATGCTTCCTTTTTTAAAATACATTCTAGAAACCTTCTTAAGTAGTTCGGTTTCAAAAACATACATTACCTTATCTTGGTATGCTCCAGAGAATATAATAATCCAGTAGTCTGCTTCTGTTGTAGCTATCCCTGATGGCTTACCTCTACTCTCGTACTCAATAGCAATGTTTCCTGATATGGAAACCCAGCTATCTCTTTTCACCTCAATAAGTTTATCTTTGAATAGAGAATCTACTATACGTTCACCTTCTTTACCAATCTCTAGGTCATATCTGAAATCGTTGTTGAAGTTCATAGTGACATTAGGTCTTTTTTAAAGTGACGTAAGGTATAGTCTTTCTTTTTAGTAACAGCTTTGTATATCTGTTTCTCAATACCACCTTTAGCAAACACCCAGTACACATCTGACTCCAATCTCTCTTTGGTTGTCATCCTGTCTCTTGATTGCCAGTAACTGGTAGCTGAGAAGTCTATGTTGTAATACACAAGGGCATCGGCCTTACGCAGGCTTATACCCTCACGCCCTGACACAATCTGAAGTGCTATAGTTTTATTGGTGCTGTTGAACTCATCTAGTTCTGTGCACAAGTCATCTCCATATACCTCTTTTAACGCCTTGAGTTCCTGTTTAAATTTGTAAAAGATTCCAATCTTCATACCAAAAAACTGTTTGCGAATAAACTCTGCTTTGCTGAGGTCTAGTATAGTAGACTTGCCTGACTCGAACTTCACAGTTCCAGAATACATCTGATGAAGTTTCATCATAAGTTTTACTGGAGTATCAGCGAGTATAACCTCTTCGTTTCCCTCTACTACTAGGTCTTTCTGAAGCTTTTTAGTTAACTGATAAGTTAACTCACTCATCTCACACTCTAGCACATGCTCCCTTGTATCAACCTTGAACCCTGCTTCCTTCTGTGTGTAAGCTATAGTGTATGGCTTCATCTTTTCAATAATAGAATCACGACCTCTGCTATAATCCCTTATGTACATGCTGTTTATCTTTCGCTCTCTAACATCAACGTAGTCGTGACAGAATTTATAAAAGCTTTGGTACTGACGAAAAGGATTATTCGGAATACCGAACACCTGATGGTACATTTGACTGTACGACTCAGGTGTTGGTGTTCCTGACAACAAACAGACATCACAATCTGTTTTCCTTATAATACTTTTAACGTCTCTAGCTCTCTTGTTTGGCTTAGGAAATGCTCCCATTCCATGAGCTTCGTCTAAGATAACATAATCCCACTTAATATTAGGGAGTTTGTGCATACTTTCATAATTAATTACAAACAAACTAAATGAAGTTGGACACATCATTTCATTGTCTTTAACTATAGAACTAATAGCTTTCTTCTTGGTTAGAAACAATACGTTTTCATATCCCATTTTTTCTGCTATGCCTAAGCTTGTAAGTGTTTTCCCTGTTCTAACTTCCATTGCTAGATAAACAAAACCTTTCTTCTTAATTATCTCTACTCCTGTATTGATAATTTTCTGCTGATAATCTCTAAATTGAACTGCCATCTATATATGTTTTTATTTCTGAACACTTCTCATAATCTTCTATCGCCTCAAAATAATCCAACATCCCATACATCTCATGTTTTGTTGGCTTACCTTTAGGGTTGTGTGCAAACCAGCCTGCTTCTCCTCCTATCAAATCAGTTGCTTTTTTATCAAGTATAATGACAGCATAAGAATTTATAAATGCTATATGTATCTCGTCTTCGTTCATTATATTAGAGATGTTTGTGGATTAACTTCGTCTTGTCTTTTGAGTCTCATCCATCTACCTGAAGCATCTCTCCCTTTTTCTGGTTGAGCTCCTGTTTTATATACAGCATAAGCAGCAAGCCACTTGTTAAATCTAACCTGAGATATTGACAACCTAGATTTCGGTCCATAGTCTGGATACTCAGAAATAAAATCTAAATATAAATTATTAGTGTGTATCCTTGAGTTTACTGGTATAGATGCTCCAGCATCAGTACCTTCAATCAGACCAACCCACTCTATAAAATCGTAAGATGACTCGGCTGAGAGCTGTCTAATTTTTAGGTTAACAAACTTACTTTTGACTAGCCCAGTATCTAAGTATCCTTGCATGCAACCAACCATGTAATTATCAAACTTACACCAGTGTGCATCGTTCCAGTCACCGAACATTAGTTTACCGAACTCATCTAATGGTGTGAAGTTTTTATTATAGAACTGGTGTAGTTCTAGCTCCCACTTTCTACGTGCAAAAGAATTTCCTGCTCCTTTGATTGCATAGTTAGTGGTGATGGAAATCTTAGGTGACTTACTAAAAGGAATTTTAATAGCATCCTTATTTTTTTTCTCCAAAGTCAACCCCTCAGTAACTACACTAAACAATCTTTCAAAGTCAAAGTTTTTCTTGACATCATCAAAGACCAGTATCTGCGTGTCTGCTGATACTAACTGATAAGCAAATGACCTTTCAAATGTAAATGATTTACCATCAATCGTTACTACTTTTTTCATGTGCTGCAACGCATTCATAAACAAACCTTTACCTGTCCCACCTTCTGGATTGTCAGATATAACCTCATCGTTAAGTATTACTGCAGGGCAGTAGCTCAGGTTTTTATATCCATGCATTAAGAATCCTATAGTTGACTCCATAGATTTGATTCTGTCTGGCTCATTACCACAAATGTTATGAATGAATTTAGTGTAATCACATCCATCAATAGAACACTTGTTGAAAGCTCTATCTATCACGTGGTCTTTCCACACAAAACCATTTAGGTCTATGTAATCTATAACCTCTACGTTATCCTTAGTTACCTTAATAGCACAGTTGTTATAGTAAAGGTATGATGTGCTTTTATTATCCTCAACGAAGTAGATGTCAATAGTAGATAGAAGTGTCAGGAAATCCTCTCTAAAGTACCTTACTTGGTCTGCAAAGTGGTTGTATATTGAAGCATCGTCTAGCTCAATTACACTATTTAAAACAAAGTCTTTGATTTGTTTCTCATCTGTGTGGTCTACAAGATTGTTAGTCACCTTAACAAACACATAGTTTTTACTACCCTCTGGACAATACTTATAGAATCCATTATCCTCAAGGAATTGCTTAAATAAAATATGTACAATCTTGATAACTCCTTTGTCGGACTTGGTCCAGAATTGTTTCTGTTGATTCTCTTCTTCAACCCTATTTAATACTGCCTCAATTACATTAGCTTCTACATGGCTGTCTTCCAGCTGTGACTTTATTTCTTTTTTTGATGTGCCTCTCCTAAGCTTAACTCGAATATTATTAACCCTCTCTTCATCTTCATAATACTTTGTACCAAAGTTTTGAGTCTGAGCATAGGCTGAGTTTATAGTCTGGTTAATTTCATTCTCAGAAAAGTCAGATGTTCTGTAGTTCTGCAGTACATATCCTGCAAGAGACTTATTAACGCCAAAATCATTAAATGCTGATGCCAGTACATAACAGTTGTTGTTACGCTGTCCTTCAACCATTGGATATTTTTTAGCCCACCACTTTACAAGTATTTCTACAATCTTATTTTCATCTGTAATTGGTATAGTTGGAACGTCTAGTCTAGTATTGACTTCAGTGTATTCCTTTTCTTTAATCTCTTCCCATACACTTGAGTTCTTGTTTACATATATCAATGGGTCGTATGATTCATAGCATACCCTTGATATATTTTTACAGGTTGTATCAAAGTGTGGATTATTAAAATGAATCTCTAAACTATTGAAATAGTTTACGTGATTATCTACGTCTTGTGGTATCTTTATCAGTGCTTTTAATCCCTTGCCAGATGGTGATATGAAAACAGAATAAACATAATTGCTTTTAGTTAACTTCTCTTTATCTGTTAATAACTCCTTGTTACTTTCGTAACCATCGAAGTCTAAACATATTATTCCAGAGTGCTGAATAATTGAAGCGTCATTTCTTTTGTTGAAAGTTCCTGAAAAACAAATGGCAGGTAGGTTTTTCTTTAACTCATTACGTTGTGACTTATCTTTCTCTGTTCGTATTCTTTTTACTAAGTCTTTTGTTGCACCCCCCTTAATCCTATCAAGAATAAAATCTAAACTCCTAAAGAAAGGTGTTGAGGTCTCTTTAATGTTCTGAAAAATTGTGATTTCTTTTGCTGTCATGCTGTATTTTATTTAATTGTGTCGACTTTGTGTCGACTTTGTGTTACCTAACTGACTGATTATCAGTAGTTGTGTTAAGAATGTTAACTTTTAGTCTACATATAGGAAGTAAATATAAATAAATATATTAAACTAATAGTCCTATATATTAAAAAAACCTAACACTAATCTTATCATGGTGCGTGCTACCATGAAGGAAATTATTCCTATGATTAGCCACACTATTATTTTTTCTATTTTTTTCATGGTATAAAAAAGGGGTGCTGTTACACACCCCATATTTAATTAGAATGGCACATCTGCCTCTTGCACTGGTGCTTGGTTGGGAGCAGTGTCTACTCCATTACCATTATTGTTACGTGCCTTTGGCTCAAAGTTATCAACAAACATGTAAGGATTGCCTGCTTGACTTTCTTTGATGCCTAAATTTACCCAACCATTTTTTTGGTTAGCTTTTAGAAACATAATAGCATCATCTACTTTGATACTCATACTTCCCAAGACAAAGTCTTTTTGGTTAGGGTGTTTCTTTCTGAACTTGAATCCGTCTGCGAATACAATCTCATCGTTGGTGTTTGAATTACTCATAATTATTAATATTAATAGTTCGTTCCAATGTTTCTATAGTGCTTAAGATGATTTCATCTTTTGCATCACGTGTACTGCAGTCCATCGGAACTTCAAACCACATCACACGTCTCCCTATTTGAATATCAAAAAGGTATATCATTAATTTTTTAAACCTCTTCATAAAAATAGAATTGGTTTATATCTTCAGAAGGATTATCACCATAGAACTTTCTGTATTGCTCTACAGCTTTTATAACTTTCTCTTCACCTCTAGCTAGAGATTCATCACTAACTGGATACATTCCCATCATTCGTGAGGTCTTATCAATCACCAGAAATACTAGAGGCTTATTGAATAGCTGTTGATATATGTACGCTTGACTATCATAGTTATAATCTCGTACGCTCCATCTAAATTTTTCAATAGAACTAGATGTCTTGATATCAATTAAGTGTTCACTTCCGACAATGTCTGCCTTACCTTTCCACATCTCACCATGTATTTCTTTTATCATAGGGACTTCATACTGAACCCCTTCCTCTTGAATAAGTGCTCTGAAGTCATCTACATTTAACATGCTTTCGACTAGGTTTTCTAGCATAACTTTTTCTTTAGTCAACAGACCAATAGTTATATTGTTTTCCTCTAGGAAGCTATCGTATGCCTTACCTCTTCTAGTAGCTAGGTCAATGTGAGGTGTAGCTGCTGCTTTTTCTGGCTCAAGTATTAACTGGTGGAAATATCTTCCTACCAGAAAATTCTTGTTATCCTCTTGCTTCTTATTGAAGTTCTTGGGATTTTTTAAGAGGTCACCTATATTGGAATTAGAAAGATAATTCTTCCCAACCCCATCATAGTATTCTCTATCGTCTTGTAGTAGTTTGATGATGTCTTTCATATCTATATTGATTTAGCTATTTCTTTTTTAACATCATTAGTCATAGCATACTTAGTCTTTAACTCCTCGCCAATAACCTTAAGACCTTTGCTCTTGTTAGCGACTACATATTTAAGAACTTTGTCCCAGTTTTCATCACCTATATTTAGCTCAATCGCTGTCATCTTTTTAGTAACAGGTTTCTTAGCGACAGGTTTCTTTGAAGCTACCTTAGTTTCACCATCTGGCAAATCTTCACCTGCATACACATACAACCCAAGCCCATGCCTTGCTATAGCTTTTGTTAAGCTACGCTGTATTGTTTTGTTTACATCAACAGATGTAATCTTATCAAGTATAATTGAATTGTTTCTGAAGTCCATTACAGGTAGGTACTCAATATGTTCTTGGTCGTTGATTGTTACTCCAGTTTTTACCCATGCAGATTTGCCATCGGTATGGTAGAACATTCCGTTTACGTCTTCATAGATTGTATAGGTGGCATTTGGATAATGCTTTTTAACCTCTGCCCATGCCCACGCCCATGATAGATACGTTAGGTTACTCTTCTTTTCTACTTTGTCATTTACATTGATAGAGTTCAATGTTTCAAAAACTGATTTTGAATTACTCATAATTTAGTGATTTTAATTTATTATTAATTGTGTTATACTTTTTTAGTATTCTTTCTCTGTGATTCTTCAAATGCTGAATTTGTTTAGGGTTTTGCTTTGTGTTCATTTCTTCTTTTATCCTTACCTCTATTCGTTTTAATTTTTCGTGATAGGTTTTAATGCAAAGACTATACACACCATGTCTCCATCCTTTATTAACAAATTCCCACTCTGATTCGTATGTTATATCTTTATAGTAGTCACCACCCATTGCAGTGTTTTGTATCAATATCTCACCAGTATCATTATCTCTGGTAATCTTGCAACCATATAACATTCTAGAGTCATACCCTACACCATCTAAGACGGCAGCCTTATCATCATTCAATGCTTCCTCGAATACATTACTTAAAGAGTTATACATTACTTTACATTATTGAAGTTAATCGAATACGATTGCTCTCCCTGTCAAAGATAGAGTCGCTTTTTTTCTTTTCCTTTACCTGTTTTATACCATGTATGATTGTTGAATGACCTACTTTGTATCCGTTCTCTTCCATGTATTGTTGGATGTAACGTATTCTCATAGGTGATTCAGAGCAAAGAAAATATAGTAGCTGTCTAGCATCTACTATATCTCTACGTTTACTCTTAACAAACAAGGCATCTGGACTTATTGAGTATGCATCACATACATGTGATACGTAACTGCTAAAAATTTGATAATGCATTTAATTATATTTTTTAGATTCTTCTTGACCATACTTTATAGCCATAGCAAAGCCCTCGAATATATCATCAAGTGCCTGTGTTGTTCTCGTTAAAGATTTCTGGTGTTTAGTAACCTTTGACAGCCAAAGTTTGTACTGATAATCGGCATCAAGTCTGTCTGCCTCTTGCTCTTGTATATCTCCGAGCATCTCTTTAGTTCTTCCCATAATTTTAGTGTTTAATGAATTGTAAATATAGTGATTAATTATCTCTCGTCCAAGGATAGTTCATTTAATTCTTTAATTAAATTCTTATCCTCTATTGGATTGTGAAAGTCTTGGTCTACATAGTACCCAGAAGGGAACGTTCCCATAGGATTTGTGTGTTCTGCCTCAAGGAAGTACACATCTTCTCCATTATATTCTATATGATTAGACCAGTCTGGCATACTCCACTCTAGATAATATGTTTGCTCTCCATCTTCAAACTCCATATCCTCTCCAAAACCTTGCTCTTCTTCCCAAGTCATCTGTAATGATGGGATGACCTCTAAAAGTTTTTCAAGGATATTGTCGCTGAATGTTCCCCATGCAGTAGTGAATGAGTACTGGTCACAATCGAACTCATTGTCATAGCAACCCCACTTAGTTCCCCAGTTTCTATTCGCCCACGTGTACCAGTCTGCACAACCATACTTTTCAATTAGTCTGTCGCTCTCGTCTTGAGATATTGTATCTGGTATTCTCTGTGGACTTGTAGTTCCTTGTAAGTCTTTTGGCATCGGTAAAAGGTATCCACATAAACCATGCGGATTTTTAGCCATTGCTTTTAGTATTTCTGTACCCTCTTCGGTACTCGCTGTAATGTGATGATAAACGTGATTAGGCATAATTATTTCTTTTTAAGTGATTCAATTTCTTTTCTTGCATCTATTAGGTCTAGTTTAGTTTTGACTAACTCATCCCCATCTTTTTCTAACTCAATTTCAAGTGCATTTATCCTTGCTTTAAGGTATTCCACTAAGGTTTCTTCTGTGCTCATACCTCAGTTAGTTTAGTTAAACGTTCCATCTTTACCTCGTCTGAAAGGGTATCCCAGTTGCTTGGTGGTTGCCAGTCTGGAACAGCATTACGCATGGTTGCAAACGCTATGCGTTCTTTGTAAGCTACCTTGTCTGCCAAGGTGCTGTTTTTGTTGGTCATGTCTCCCATTAACATGAACATTTTCATTGCTTCTATACTCATAATAAAATAAATTTAGTGGCTTTCGCCTGATTAAGAGAGTAGGAAAAATCCTACCCTTTCGACTACTAAAGTCTCATCAGTTAATCTAAAGTTCGACAAATATAAAACTTAATTTAGACACATGCAAATATACTATGCATGCATAATAAATTTACTTCCAACCATTCTCTAATTTAATTTTCTGCCACCACGTTAGCTGTTGGTATTCTAACTCTGTGTAGATATGCACTCTATTTATCTGGTCCACGATTGCGTGTAGTCCAGATGGCAGAATTTTGTGTTGTTTAATTTTCATAATAAATAATTTAATGATTAAGACAGCCATGCAAATAGATTGCACAGCTGTTTCGGATACTGAATCCTCATCAGTTAATCTTAAGCGTACACGTGGCTAAACTCTTCCAGTCTTTCTTTAGCTTCATGGTACATGCGTAAATATTTCACACGCATCTGAAGGTGTTCAATATCCTCTTCATCAAAGGCATCTTCTACAGGACTTTCGTCCAGAGTTTCTTGATACCCTTGGATATCATAGTAGTTCCAGTCGTAATTCTCATCGTCTGGATATCCGTTGTTGAGGTTAAAGTATTCCACTATTAACTTCTGTACTTTATGGTTTGCTTTCATCTTAAATAGTTTTATAAAGTTCTTGTAGTTCTTTTATCCTATCGTCTGCAAATTGCATCGCATCCTCTCTGCGTTTTTTAGTGAGTCTCTTGATGCCGTTCTGCTCCTTGTAGTCTGCAAGGTGCATGTCTATCCTGTCCTCAATCATGCCTTCAATAAGTAACTGCATGCATGACCTAAACCTGTAAGACTCCCACGTTCTGTTGTAGTATCTTACTTTTCTTTGTCCCATGTACATGTCGTTCATGTAAAGCTTAGAGATGTGTCCCCAAGACCTGCTGTTGCTGTACCCCTCGTTCTGGATGGTGTACACGTTGTTGTTAAGTTTTCTAGTGTGTAACATAATTATAATTTTTAATGATTAAGACCGCATCTCTGCGGTTTCGACTACTAAAGTCTCATCAGTTAATCTCTTGTTGGGTAAATGTCTTCCCACCCATCTACTGAGTTTGGGTAAGCGTATGTTCTTGGCTCTTTGTATGGCTCTTGTTCGTATGGCTCTACCCAAAAATCTTGACCAAACATTTCTCCCCATCTTTCGATGCATTCCTTTGCCTCTTGCTGTGCTTCTTCTGGTGTTTTAAACCCATCTTCCTGTGTTACGTTAAGACCAAACTCGTCCATCGTTACTACTTTGTACATTGTTTCCATATTAATAGTTATTAGTTAAATATGAGTTAAGAGTTTTCATATTAATAGTTTTTTAATTGATTAGTAAATTCTATTTCATCAGTGCAAACGTGTTCCATAATATCGCCTTCATTATCTACGATATCATAACAACACCTGTCACAAGTTTTATACTCCCAATCTGTTGCCTTGTCTGTCTTAAATTTTAAAGTTCTTTCCATAATTCAAAATTTTATAAGGTTTAAATTGAAATGTTTTGCTACATAGTTAATGTGCTTTTGGCTAGTCATACTCCAATATCCTAGCTGTAATAAATCGTCCCCTCTTCTTCTTGCTACGAGAGTTGAATAACTCCATACATCGTCTCCGTTAATTTTTAAGTACTGCTTGTACTTTGGTAATGTTGTCATAATAATAAATTTTAAGATTAAGACAGCTCTCTCGAGCTGTTTCGGTCTATAAGACCTCATCAGTTAACCTGTTTGTCTTCTCAGAAATCGTCCCAGTATTCAGGGGGATAACCCTGGTGCTCACAATCCTGAGGTGTAGAGTCAGTCCATTCGATATGCTCACTATGATACAGGTTTGGACTCAGAACAGGTCTCTTGCCATAAGCCAGGGATATTCCAATGTCCCTGTCGTTGTCCACATCACCTGTCAATCTGTCTTTCACATCTGTATAAAACTCTGCGTTCATTTCTGCAACCAACTGGTAGAAATCTTTACCACCGAATAATCCGTACCCCTGGTATCTGTCTTCTTCCCATTTGTTGCCTTTGTTGTCTAACATATAGACTTTTTTCGGACTGGTCACAGCGATACTCTCGTTGGTATCCTGTGTAATCCAACTAAAACTTCCCATAATATTAAATTTTAAGATTAAGACTGCCTTTCGGCAGTTTCGGTCTATAAGACCTCATCAGTTAACCTAATAACCCAAAGCTACTCGGTGCACCATTAATGATAAGGTCAGCGACCAACATCGGAAGTGATACACAGAATACACTGAAAAGTGTGCCACATAGAGCAAAGCCGAGTTTTTCAGATACAGATTGAGCATTTTTGAATTCGTTGATAATAGTTTTCATAATAATAGTTTTGTGGCTTTCGCCTGATTAAGACTGCCTTTCGGCAGTTTCGACTATTGAAGTCTCGTCAGTTAATCTTCCTGGTCTTCGGTTTGTGTGTAGAATTCTGCATGCTCATGGCAGTCACTACACAGGGAGTCACTCAACCATGATTGTGGTGCTCCACAACAATTGCTGTATTTACTCATAATTTTAGTTTTTAATTGGTTTTTCGTACTCGGTATAACTTATCATGTCATGATTAAATTTTTCAAAGTTATTTATTGCCCATTCATGAGCATCATTATAGGTTTGAAAATACTTTCTTTCAGTTTTAAACCCATTGTCCTTGTTCATAAAATCTATGTAAACCTCGTTTCTCATAGCTCTATCTCTAAGTTTTCCAGGCCCTTGAGTAGTGCTTCCCTGTTCTTGTAATCTGCTCTGTTCCACGCAGTCGCAAAGTCACCTCGTGCTGCAGCTGACATAAAGCCACCAGTAGTAGCCAGAAGTCCTCGTTTCTTTGCTATGTCATTGTCTTCGTCCAGAAGACCAGTTGCAGTGCTCACACAGGAGCCATTCTCTGAGTAGTTGGCAATAGCTACCAACATCGTGTAGTTCTTGTAGGTTACTCCTTCTGGAAGATATCCAGTAGAAAAACCACTTTTCAATTCAATTTTTGTAGTCATAATAAATAATTTTAAGATTAAGACACCTGATTGCTCAAGTGTTTCGACCTGTGAGGTCTCATCAGTTAATCTTCGATGTCCTCAAGAATTTCATCAATAGCGTACTCAATCCACTCGTAATCAAGGTCATCAACGTATATGATATACTCTTCATCAGTCTCATGCCCATAGTCTCTTACAACCTCTTCGAGTCGCTCAGACAGGTCGCTGTCATAGTAGAAAACATCATCCTCAATATTCAATTGTGTATCTGGCTCATGTGCCACGAAGACCTCATAACCATCAGCAGTGCTCTGGCTATAGATTGCGTAGTCTGGTCTGTTGTAGTCATCAGTCAATTTAAAATTGAAATGGTCTTGTACTTTTTTTAATTTACTTTCGTAGTTCATAATGTTTAATTTTAGTTGTTAAATATTCCAATTGTTTTGTACCCTCTGGACTCCATAAAGTCTATGTAGTTGTTCAGGTGTTGTTCGTCATTAAATTCTTTTGTTATAGTCTTGTACGTCTTGTGCCAATGACTTTTCATAGATAGTGTTTTTGTTATCATGATTAATAATTTTAAAGATTAAGACTACCTTAAAAGGTAGTTTCGACCTATCAGGTCTCATCAGTTAATCTAGTTTTTAAATAATTTTCAATTTCATCATAAAGTTTTTTGTGCTTATTCAAGCCCTCATCATATAAATGGGTTTTAATTTTGCTTAACAATTCCTCTAAACTCATTTCCATAATTCAAAATTTTATAGTGAGTGATATTCGTTTTGAAATTCTTCTCGTATAACTCTTCCAAGTCGTGTATTAAAGCTATAGCTGTGTGTGTATAAACCTGGTATAGATACCTGTTCAATCATGAAGTGAAACACTTCTATTGATTTACAATTATATCTCTTCGAGATAATATTGCATGTCTCTTTTAACTTTTGGCAGTCATGTCTAACCTCGCCATAGTTTCGTATTAAGTAATTCTTAATACCTTTTGATGTTAATTTTTTCATAATAATAGTTTTTGTGGCTTTCGCCTGATTAAGAAACCTGTAAGAGTCTCAGGGAGCTTTACTATGCGTAATCTCTTAGGCTTTTTGTTCGTCTCTCCTACAGGTTTTTCGGATAATAAATCCTCATCAGTTAATCTTCGATGTATCCCCAGATTCCTTTCTGCTGTAGCGTTCCAAGTATCTGGTGCGTTTGTTCTTGAGTTTTGCCCTCGAAGTCACTTTCGCAAAGTGATAGGCAGTAAGCGATAATCTCCAGTTGTTCTTTCGTAAATTTCATAGCTTCTAGTTTTGGATTGAATATTCGTAAGAAGTTTTTCTGGACAGCATCATCTTTCCGTTGTTCTGGATGTATGGTCTTCCGTACTGGTCAAACTTGATTTCTGTTACCTGGTCCTGATTGTAGTGATACAATGATAATTTTTCTAAGTTACTCATAATAATAATTTTTAAGATTAAGACGCTTCACAGCGTTTCGACCTATCAGGTCTCATCAGTTAATCTAGGCATCATAAACACAGCCCACTGCTGAGTTCTGCCACTCGAAGTACAGCCCATGCTTCTCCAGTGTTTTCTGTAGCTTCTCGCTACCCCAGTACATTTCAGTATCGAAATAATCTACCCACTGCTCTGCATCGTACTCTTCTGCTTTTATCCAGAAGTAACCTCTGTAGTCTTCGTATCCTCTCTTGTTCTGATACCAGATATCTACTGGGCAGCCCAGTTTCTTTAGTTCGATAAACGCCTTGATTGAATCTGGAGTCATGTGGCTAATTTCTTCTTTGCTGAACTCGTTGTTGAACATTTTTCTTGTGTATTGCATAATAATTAATTTTAAGGTTAGTCATCGGTGAAGGTTTCGCTCCTTACTAATCTGGTCTATCAGACACCGATGGTTATTCTTACACTACAGGCACTAGCCTTACTTTTTCTCTCTATCCTTGATAGTTAATCACCTGTCAGTCGGTGAACAGTACCCTCATCTTTCGATGGGTAAGCAGTCTTCTCTCTCTTGCTTCACGTGTATCTAAAGCTCTGATACTCAGTAGGTTGACTCGTATAAGTGAGCTAACTTGCTGATTATCAGTACTTTAAGTCAATATGTCAATGAACTGAGGTCTATCCTCGGTTCAAATATAGTTTATATCTTTCGTTCTCACAACATTTTGATGAAAATAAATTGTAACTAACTGGCTTTCAATAACTTATTTTTGTTGTTTATATTCGTTCTAAATAAGAATTGTGTGCTTTCGCAGTTAACTTGTTCACTATAAGCGTATTATGTGGCTTTGTTCCCTATAAAATGTTTAGCTATCTGGATACTGGGCGAGAGGTTAACGCACATCTCTGTGCTCTTTAAAGAGTTTATCTGGTAAACGTTAGGGGATATGGGGTGATATAAGGGGTAAATCCTGGGGGGTAAGGGGTTGTGTAACCTGGACAGGACAGGGGGTAAGGGGATAGGTCCACCAGGGAGCAGAGCAGCTAGAAAAAAAGGCAAAAAATCCAGAGTGGATGGACAGAATCGGTATGGGGGGGTAGCAAAAAAAAAATCGTTTCCGCTGTGGGGTGTCGTGCGTATGGTGCTATAGAACCTCATGGTTCTGGACACCTAAATAAAATTTGTATCTTTACAAAAACTTTAAGATATGGAATACGGTAAGATGAATGATTACACTATAAAGGGGGGAAGGTTAATAAACAATGCTCCTGAGTGTGAGATGGGTATTACGAAAGCCGCACGTATGCGGAAACAAATGAAGCGAGCAGAAAAGGTTCGTATGATTGCAGAAGGTAATGAATTAGCCAAAGCTAACATTAACTTATTTAAGAAGCTATAATTGAATAGTGTTTGATGAATAGACTTAGTCTAGAGAGAAGAGGGGTAGTGCCCTCTTTTTTTTGTTTATGTGTTATTCTAATGTTGACTTAATGTTGAGTTAGTGTTGACTTTAAATAGCTAACTAACTGATAATCAATACTAATGTTATAAATGTTATAAAAAAAACCAAAACGTCAAAAATTTTTACACGATTAATTATAATAAAATATATATATATATAGTAAAGCCTAGACATGACATAGTTATATATTGAAATTATTTACTATATTTGCATTAAATTAAATACACTTAAATTATGAATCAAGGATATTCCCCTAAGGAGCTACGCTTCGGTGAGGACGGCAGAGAGAAGTTAATCTCTGGAATCACCAAACTATCAAACGCAGTTAAGAGTACATTAGGCCCACAGGGCAATACAGTACTTATAGAATCACAGGAACATATTGGCGGCATTACTGTTACGAAAGATGGAGTTACAGTAGCTAAGTCTATTAACCTCATCGACCCAGTCGAGAACCTTGCGGTTCGTATGATGAAAGAGGCAGCCGATAAGACTGCTACTACGGCAGGTGATGGAACGACTACTGCTATAGTATTAACTGAGGCGTTAGTAAAGAAAGGTACAGAGTTGATTACTGAAGACGTTAATCGTACAGAGGTACTACGCCAGATGGGTGAGCTTACGAAAGATATCATTAAGGGGTTAAAGTTAGATTCCAAAAAATTATCTCAGCGAAAGATGAAAGATGTGGCGATTATTTCAGCCAACAATGACAAGGAGCTTGGGACTACGATTGCTAATGTATATAATGAGGTTGGTAAAGATGGTGTTGTAACTGTAGAGAAGTCACAGACTAGCGAGACTTACTACGAGACTACCAAGGGTATAAAGGTAGACAGGGGATATTCATCTCCATTGTTTATCAATGACCAGAAGAAAGACGAATGTATATTAGAGGACGTTAGTATCCTGGTATCTGATGCTGAGATAAGCAACATACTTCAGATAGAGGCTGTGTTGAAACCAATCATCCAGCAGAACAAGAAGCTACTTATCATTGCGCCTACATCGGTTAATGTAATTAACACGTTAGCGGCCAATGTTATGAAAAATAATTTAAAGATATGTAATATTGCACCTCCCAACTTTGGCTACAAGCAACATGAGTTGATGCAGGATATTGCATATACAGTAGGAGCTACATACTTTTCAGAAAAAACTGGGGATGACCTGAGCATTATAAATGCTGATGACTTGGGCCATGCAGCCAAGGTGATAGTTGGACGTGGCTCAACAGTCATCCTTAAAGGTGATTCCGTAGACCAAGAGGCAGTTGACGGAAGAGTAGCAGAACTAAAAGGTGCGTATGATTTAGCAAAAACAAAAACGGAAAAAGATTTTATCATGTCTAGGATAGCTTCGCTTACTGGCGGTATTGGTGTAATATACGTTGGTGGTAACACAGACCTAGAACAAAAAGAGTTGTATGATAGAGTAGACGATGCGGTATGTGCAGTACGCTCAGCACTAGAGGAAGGCATACTTCCTGGCGGTGGCATGGCTCTGTATGAGTTGGGATATGATATTTGTGAGCCTTGCTCACCCACAGCTGATGAAAAAATTGCTGCTAATATAATGAAGTATGCATTACAAGCACCAGCTAGACAGATTATAGCTAATGCAGGAAAAGAGTTTAATGAAATTTATTCACGACCTCCTGAAAGTGGTGAGGGTTATGATTTAAAAAACTCTGAGTATGGTAACTTAATAAAGATGGGAGTTATTGACCCACTCAAAGTAACTAGGACTGCATTACTAAATGCTGTCTCGGTAGCAACAACGATACTATCCACTAATGCTATTGTAACAATGGCACGTTCATACGAAACATCTTGATAAAAAAAGAATGGCTATGGATGCAAAAATTAAATAAAATGAAATGTCCAACATGTAATAGTAACTTAATATGGGGTGGAGACCACATGCCAGAAGATGAACCTATGGTTTCAAACTTTTCATGTCCTACAGATGATTGCAATGTAGAGATGATACTAGTGTACTATAAAGACTTTGATGATGTGGAGTAGATTAACTAAAATACTTTCTTACACGAACAAGCTTACGTCATATCAAAAGGTTGCGTCAAGAATTGGGTATATGGGTAGTGCTTTTTTAATATCAGCGCAATGGACAATAGAGCCTTCTTTATACATAGTAGGATTTATATTGGTTGTAATTCAAACTGCCTCTAGAAAACAATGGAACTTAGTTGCTTTAAATATAAATGGGTTAATAGCCTGGATAACACACTTACTAACATGAAACTAATAGGAAAAAATATTTTAATTGAAGTAATTCATGAAGAGGTTAAAACCTCATCAGGACTATTATTGTCTACTGAAGATACGTCTCAGTTTAGATACAGTAAAGGAAAAGTAATTGAGCCAGGAACTAATGTCGAGGTCATAAGTAAGGGCGATGTTATCTATTACGATAAACGCCAGGGATACACAATGCTTATAGAGAATGATAAGTTTACTGTAATTCAAGAAAGGGATGTTGTAGTAGTATTATAAATACTGTGGATTAATAAAGTGTGATGTATAGTCTAAAAATAATTCTTCTCCTTCTAGTATGTCTTGTAGGGCCTTTACTAATAAATCGTTTGATTGATTATATAGAAAAGATATATTCGGATTGGCTGAATGATTAGTGTATCTACCTAGATACGTTTTGTAAGTATTATCAATAGAAGCCATTCCAATTAAATCGTTCTTAAGTATTTTAGTTTTAGCGAACATTCCATATCCATGTATGTTTGATTTCTTTCGTTCTGTAATATAAGACTTAACATCTATAACAGGCCCAGTATCTGATAACTTATCTAGTTCTTCTATAGTTAGATTAAGTTTATCAAGAACATATTGAATATCAAAGTTCTTTTTTTGCATCACGAATATCTTTGTTGATTTGAATTATAAAATTTCGATACACCTTATCGGTGTATGATACGTTCTTAGCGAACATAGGGTTAAAAGATTTGCTGGTAGGAATCTCTTTTCCTTCTAGTTTTTTATATATACCACTTATTACTCTTTCAGTTTTATAGGATAGCTGATATATTCCCTTTCTATTTCTAGTTCCTTTTCTAAAAACCTCAATCCATCCATCCCTAAGTAGACTATCAAATCTATTAACGTCCCACGATAGTAGTTCATCAAACTCACCAAACTTATCTTTAGAGAAATAATCTTCTGAATAAAGAAAGAGCAACATATCTAAATCAGCTTGTGATAATCCGTACTTTGCTTTTATAAAATAACGGATAACTCTCCAATATTTTAGGTAATCAGACCCTTGAATAGACATAAATTAAATTTTGTAACTTTGCAACAAAGATAATAAATTATGCCAGATAAACCAGAAGAGAAATCTAAAGACAAATCTAAAGACAAATCTAAAGATAAAACTGTAGACAACAACAGTGTAAACTTTAGAAATGCTGCAATAACTAAAATCAAAAGTTTACAAGCAGCTTTAGATAAAGAAAAGAAGAAAAAGAAAACTTCTAGCCCAGGCAGAACAACTGTTGCTGCAACTAAGCTTAGAGGTATGAGAAGTTTTGGTGAAAATAATAAAGCAAGCAAAAGCAGAAACGCATAATGGGGACAGCTATAGGTAATGGAAATGGAATACCATTTCAAGATAAAAGAAACGAGAACATACCAGAACTATGCTTTATAATAACGGAGCTTGGTGAATTCTGCGTTCAAGAAATAAACATAACTAATAACGGCAGAATGTTACCAGAAACCTGCCCATAATAAAATAAAAAAAATAAAAAATGGCAAATAAAAGATTTAGTGATTTTGTATTAGGAACTACAGTAAGCGATATAGATTATGTAGTTGGATATAAAGGTGCGGAAAATATACAAATAGCTCCAGTACAACTTGACAGTACTTACGAATTAAACCATGTTTCTATAACAAATGGGGTTGAGTTATCATTAGATGGCGTAAGTGGTCCAGATGCAGGCAACCAATATCTTTCTGATATTACTGGAGGAAACAATATTGAAGTATCTTTAATTGATGATAACAATATACAAATATCTACTCAGGTTAATAATAGAATTACTGTGACAGGAATATGGAAGAATTTATTTGGAGGTAGCCCAGGAATATTTGGAGACACCTTAGAATTTGCAGCATCAGCTTCTCCTGTAGCGTCAAATAGTTCTGTATTTGTAATTCCTTTTGATTGTGTACTTGAGAATGTGACTACAAAATGGATTCACAACACTGCAGTTAACATAGTAGGTGGTGATACTTGGACTGTATTCTTATACACTTTAAATTCACCAAACATTTCTACAACAGTGCAGGCGAATTATTCACTTCAAGCACAAATAGGAGTACAACTTACCGCAGCAGACACTGGAAGTTTTCCATTTAAAAGCTGGGACGGAAGTATAGCATTTTCAAAAGGAGACATTCTTAATGTAAGTGGAGTTGAAAATGGTTCAATAGCCACTGATGATGCAGAAATGGAAGCTTACTTAACATTTAGAGAAACATATTAATGGCAAGAAAAGCAACTAAAAGAAAAGGAAATAAAATTTGTGCTGCAGGAATATCATGGGCTAAAAGAACCTTTGATAAATATCCGTCTGCGTATGCGAATATGGCAGCTAGTAAATATTGTAAAGACCCTAATTACGCTAAGGGTGCTAAAAAGAAATAATTATGTACGGAAAAAAAACTAAAGCAAAAGCTAAGCCTAAATCAAAGACAAAGACAAGCTATAAAAAGAAAAAGAAATGAGTAAGTTAAGTAAGGGTCAAAGAAAGATAGCAAAAGCAGCTATGCCTTTTAATAAAATAACTGCTGCAGATTTTTCAGTTCTAAAAAAGAAAAAGAAAAATAAGAAGTAATGGGCGAGCTTAAAAAATGGAGAGACGAGAAATGGGTAAGGATAGGAACTGATGGTACGATAAAAGGACCATGCGGTACTTCTAAGAACAAAAAGAACCCTGACCGATGTTTACCATTGGCTAAAGCTCGTAGTTTATCAAAAAGACAATTAGCCGCAACGGCTAGAAAGAAAAAGAAAGCTGGTAAAAAAGGAAAACAATTTGTTTCCAATACTACAGCTGCTAAAGTTAGAAATGCATAGTATGAAAAATATATAGTATGGCAGACAAGAGCAAGATGAAATGTAATGTTGTTAAAAAAAGCGACAGGGCTGGTAAGAAGAAAATGGTTAAGGCTTGCTCAGGAGGCAAGGAAAAGCTTATACACTTCGGTGCTAGTGGTTATGGACACAACTATTCAGCAGCTGCTAGAAAAAGTTTTAAAGCACGTCACAAATGCGGAACAGCTAAATCAAAACTAACAGCACGTTATTGGGCATGCAAGAATTTATGGGCTGGTAAAGGTGGCTCAACAAAGTCATCTCCAAAAAATCGTAAAGGAAAATATTAGTATCTTTGTAAAAAAACTTATGTCGTGCAACTCAATTAAAAACCCAAAACAAAAAGCAAGGTGTCTCGAAGCTCAACGTCTACTAAAGAAAGAGGTAGCTAGAGAAGCTTTAGGAGGTAAAGGAAGTAATAAAATTTCTGGCACTATGCATGTCGGTCATGGAACTAGTAGAGATACTATAAACTTTAATGACGGAAGCGTTAGAAAAATTTTAAAAAATAAAAAACGATAATGGGAAAAGCTTTTGTAAAACTAGGATTGTGGATTCAATCAGTATGGTGTAAATTTCAGTGTACATGGAACTCATGGATGCAAGCAATTAGTTTTAAAAACATTGAAGAGTGTCCAAATAAATTATGTACTTGTAAAAAATGAAATCAAGAGGCTTAGGAGATACAATAGAAAAAGTAACAACAGTAACTGGAATAAAAAAAGTGGTTGATACTGTAAGCAAGGTAACAGGGAAACCTTGTGGCTGCAAAGAGCGCAGAGACAGTTTAAATAGAAAATTCCCTTATACCAAATAAAAATGGCATATACAAAATTAACAGCTAATAGGGCCGCTATAGTAGACCCCAGCGACACAGACTTGATACCAAATGTTTCAAATCCAGATGGCGTCAACAATGGTTGTGCTTTATACATAGGAATACCAGGTAATATAAAGGTTAAAACTGCAGGAGGAGATATATTAACTTTTGTTGGGGTTTATTCAGGACAGTTTTTTCCTGTTAATGTAATTCAAGTTTTTGATACAGAAACAACAGCTGGAGAAATTATTGCACTATGGTAGGATATATTCAGAACAATAGTGCACTTATAGATATAGAAGTAGAGTATATACTTATTAAAGAGTAATGAATTTGCAGGATATAAAAATATACGCTATTAACTTTCTTAGCCTTGCTATTTCAATGACTCATGTAGAGATGGTTTTAAAATTAATCTTATTAGTAGCGTCTATAGTTTATACGGCTCAAAGAATATGGATTAATTATAATGAAAAGAAAAATAAATAAGATTATAATTCACTGCTCAGCAACTCCACCTAACATGGATATTGATGCTGATAGAGTAGATGAATGGCATAAACAAAGAGGGTGGTCAGGTATTGGCTACCATTTTTTTATTAAAAGAGATGGTCAAATACAAACTGGCAGACCATTAGAAAAATCAGGCGCTCATACGAAAGGACAAAATAAAAATTCAATTGGCATTTGTTATGCTGGTGGAGTAGATAAGGATATGTGTCCAGAAGATAATAGAACAAGCGCACAGATAGCTAGCTTTCTTTTATTACTAAGGTTACTTAAGAATATGTATCCTGAAGCAATTATACACAGCCATAGGGATTTTTCACCAAAAGCTTGTCCTAGCTTTGATGCAACTAACGAATATAAAGGATTATGAAAAAAATTATACAATGGTTAACAGGAGGTGTTATAAAACAAGTTGGTGATGTTATTGATGATTTAGTTACAACAGACGAAGAAAGACTAGAAGCAAAACAAAAAATCCAAGAGATATTAGAGCAGGCCGATAAAGAGGCTCAGCAGCAGGTAACAGAACGCTGGAAGTACGACATGCAAAGCGATTCTTTCTTATCGAAAAATATTCGTCCTATGGTGCTTATATATCTTACAATCATATTTACGGCATTGTGTTTTACAGACGGAAATATTGGAGAGTTTCAAATAACTGAAGCATATATTCCAATATTCCAAACACTATTAGTTACTGTGTATGGCGCATATTTTGTAGGACGCAGCTGGGAAAAATCAAGAAAAAACAATCAAGAATAAAATTCATATCTTTGTAAAATAAATTAAATTTAAAATTATGTCAAAAAAGTTAACATCAGAAGAATTAAGTAAATTACAAGAATTAAACAATTCTTTTACGCAATCTAAAATTTCATTAGGAGACTTAGAGCTCCAGAAAGAAAACATCATCGGCAAGATAAAAGAAATTAAAAGTAAGTTTGTCGAACTAGAAAAAGAACTAATAAAAAAATATGGTGAAGAATCAGTAATTAATTTACAGACTGGACAAGTCACCGAGAAAAAAGAATAAAACATGGCAAAAATTAGCAATACTTTATCGTATCCAAATCAATCACCAATTGAGGCTGAGGATTATTTAATAGGAACTGCTGCCAATTCAACACCAATTGAAAGGCAGACAAAAACTTTTACCTTAGGAGGTATTGCTGAATTTGTTATTGACGAAGCTTTTGATGGCTGTTCTTATAGGCTTCCTATATTTACCGCTAGCTCAGCAGGACAGGAATCTTTTAAGTTAGTTAATTCCTTATTTTATCAAGACACAGCTACTATTACTTCAAAAGACCCATGTGAATCTCCAGCAGGCACAATAGTTTATTTAGATAACGGAAGTGGTGTTGGTAGTTTAAGCGTTGCTGAAAATGTAACTATTGGAAAAGAAACATTTGCAAATGGATTAGTAAATGTAAATGGAGGAATTTATTTTGCGTCTGAAGTTTACGATGCAAATAACAATATAGGTACAGGAGAACAAGTTTTAGTTTCTCAAACCGATGGTACTGTCGAATGGCAGAACTATCAAGGTTCTGGACTAGAGTTCCAGGGAGCTTGGGACGCAGACATAAATGTTCCTGATTTAACAGCAGTACCTTTAATTCCTGCTAACACAGGAAAGTATTGGATAGTTTCTGTAGCAGGAGGAACAAACTTACCAACCCAAGGAGGTGGAAGTATATTTGACTGGGAAGTTGGTGATTGGGCTATTATTTCTGAAGACTTAAACAATAACATATTTTGGGATAAGATTGACAACTCATCTGTATTAACAGGGGGTGGAACAAAAGACCGATTTGCTATATGGACTAGCCCATCTGAATTAGGAGATGGTGATATATTAAGAGGCGATGGAGATTATTCATTAGTTTTTAACGACATGTTAACTTCAGATGCTTCTGGTAATTATGCTAATGCGTTTGGGTTTACAACTCAAGCTGAGGGGGATAGCTCAGCAGCGTTTGGAAATACTACTCGTGCTGGTGGCACTAACTCTTTTGTTGGTGGTGATGGTAGTAACGCAGATGGGAATAATGCTTTTTCATTTGGAGGTCAAACTCAAGCTAGTGGAGATTTTTCTGTTGCAATGGGTGCATCTAGTAATACAACTGGAGATTTTTCTGTTGTTTTAGGACAAGGTAATAGTGTAGCCGCAAATCATGGTGTCGCTATTGGTTATGCCAATTCTGTTGCACCTACTGGATTATTTAGTTTTGCTATGGGCTTTGAATCAACAGCAACTGGAAATACTTCTATTGCAATAGGAAACAATGCAGTAGCTAGTGGAGAATCATCTTTAGCTATTGGAGGAGAGAATATAGTAGCAAGCGGAAACCATAGTTTTGCAAGTGGAGAAAACACAACAGCAAGTGGTAATAATTCATTAGCTATTGGAGTTTCAGCACAATCAACTGGAAATACTTCTATAGCAATGGGTAATGGCTCAGAAGCAAGTGGTAATTATTCAGTTTCTATAGGCCAAAACACCGAAGCAAGCGGTACTATTTCATTAGCAATGGGTAATGGCTCAGAAGCATCTAATACAGTTTCTGTAGCAATAGGAAACAGAGTAGAAGCAAGCGGAGCAGGAGCAGTTGCTTTAGGGCAAGACACAGAAGCAAGTGGAGATACTTCTACAGCAATGGGAAGTGCTACACAAGCAAGTGGTATTGCATCTACAGCAATGGGACTTAACACAACAGCAAGTGGTGATTACTCTACAGCAATGGGAGATGGCACAACAGCAAGTGGCATTACTTCTACAGCAATGGGACTTAACACAACAGCAAGTGGAGAGAGGTCTGTAGCCATGGGAGCAAACACAACAGCAAGTGGTGATTACTCTACAGCATTAAATAATACAACAATAGCAAGTGGTTCTGCATCTTTTGCATCAGGACTTATAACAGAAGCAAGTGGGCCATCTTCTACAGCAATGGGTTCTAACGCAACAGCAAGTGGAGATAAATCTACAGCAATGGGTTCTAACACAACAGCAAGTGGAGATACTTCTACAGCAATGGGTAAACTTTCTACAGCAAGTGGAGATGGTTCTGTAGCTATAGGATTTGCAAACATAGCTTCAGGTAATC
>Ga0181400_1000168_pt1 | contig 26580 bp, 37 predicted proteins | sample 23SPOviralmetaG_FD_130129 | JGI IMG/M metagenome (GOLD analysis project Ga0181400, IMG submission 130129) | Marine viral communities from the oligotrophic San Pedro Time Series (SPOT) site, San Pedro Channel, CA, USA - 23 SPOT_SRF_2011-06-22 | ecosystem: Environmental > Aquatic > Marine > Strait...
CCAGGATCAAAACTACCAGGAGGAGTTCCAGGATCAAAACTACCAGGAATTCCAGGACCACCAGCCCCACCTGATCCAGGATCAAAACTACCTATATTAGTGCTTGATAAAGGACTACCTGTTTGACCAATCAAATCTCCAATAAATTTACCATCATGTATAAACACAGCAGGTCCAACATGAGGACCACCACCTCCGGAAGGAACAGGACCAGGAACCCAAACACCTGGACCCAATGTTGTAGTTCCAGGATGTGGATGAAATGTATGATTACTTCCAGGTCCAGGAGAAAGAATTCCAGGAATTTCTCCACCATCGCCTCCACCAGAAGGAAAAATTATTTCTCCAGGTCCAGGTGGTGTTGGCGTTAAAGGTCCTGGTGTTGGTGTAATTTCAATACTTATAGGAACATCAGTCCCAATACCAACAAAATCATCATCATCATCATCATCATCTTTTAATATATAAAATATTGATCCATTTTTTCTTTGTTTAAATTTACCTATTTTTGCAGTAATGACTAAATCATCATAGTCATTATCACCAAGTTCTGGTTCATTTATTTTTTCCTCTGTAACTATTACTCTTGTTTGTGGTGATAAATTAACTGTACCTGATGCTTTACCTTTTTCATCACCACCCCCAGGTTCACCCAAAGGAACAAATCCTTGCTCATCGTCATCTGCGTCAACTTGCCACCTATTTTCTCCACTAAATGCACCTACTGCTATTTCGTAAAGTTTAGGTGCTGTAAGAACACTTTCATCATATCTCCATTGTGTTTGTGTAATTATATCTTTTGAAAATTCTGAAAGTCCGCTTATGTCACCAGCATTATATGCTTCTCTAGCATCTTTAAATGTAGATCCAGGTTTTTGTTTTTTACCCAAGAAAAGATTCTTAATAGCAACACCATCTAATGCTGTACCAGAATCATCTGGATCATCATCATATTTAAATCTTAAATTAATTGACCCAACTCCTCTTAGAACAATAATTCCATTTTCATTAATAGCAAAAACTGCATTTCCACTTTCAATTTCTAACTCAGAATTAGCATCATCACCATCACCATCTCTAAAAACAAGATTTTTGTTACCCTCTTCAAATATTGTTTCATTTGTATTTTTTTTGTGAAGACCTTGAAAACTTAATGGCACTTCCTCAGCTTCATCTTTTACTTCTATTTCTTTTTTCTCAATTCTTATTTTTATTGTTTCTCCATCAGCCCTAACTGTTTTTCCATTATCAGTAACTATTAATGGTCTCTGTAATGGGTCTCCTGTTAATGCAATGAAACCCCTTACATCATATTTTTCATCTGGAACAACTTTTTGTCTCTGAGAGACAGTTAAAGCACTAGTGTCAATAGGAACAGTTTCAATTGTTGTTGTATTATTAACATTTTTTGTTGCATCAAATGTAACTATTTTAGCAGGTTCACCTTGTGATCCTATCCTATTAAAAGTAACTCCATTAATTTCAACAGAATCCAAAGAAATTCCATTAGTATTAGGATTATCAATTACATCAAGGTTAATTCTAGCTCTTACATTACCTGTAACCTCAATACCTCTACCATCATCAGTAAATCTAGCAATCCCCCCTTCAACATTTTCAATATTGATTGCAGCATTTGTATCATCACCATCACTATCTTTTAATCTAATTTTTCTACCATTATTTGTAACTCTAATTGAATTATTACTGCTATTAAGATTTGTATAATTAAGTGGGAATATTATTGTGGTGTCTGAAAAAGTAGGTATTGTTGATTCTGGTCCTTTTTGAACAGGTTTGAAAGTAGTATCATCTGGAGTATAGTCAAAATTTGTGTTATATCTATCTGAAATACTAGTGTCTTTAATAGCAAAAGCAATTCTAGGAAACTCTGCTCTACTATTTGTACCATCTTGTATAAAAAATTCTTCAATAACAAATTCAATTAGATCATCACCCCCTCTTACAGATAATTGATTTCCATCTGTTCTTTGATTAATTCTTGAAAAACTTGGACCCAATCCATATGATGGTGTTCCATATGCTTGCATTCTTGGACTGAATGGTGTTGCTGCTATTGATGAACCAGGTATATCTGCACTAAATGGATAGAATGGTACATTTGAGTCTGCGAATGGACCAAATCCTATATTATCAGGTGTTCCTATTGGCGTTCCTGAATTTCTATTTGATCTTGTATTATTACCTGGACGAATTTGTCCATAAACTGGTCTTATAACAGCACCTCTTCCTTTTCCACACCCATCAACTACTCTAGCTCTTGTATTATTATCATATCCAATACCAAAAGATTTCATATCTACACCAATAACCTCCCCTGCTGTACCAATAACTAAGTTACCAGCAGCTCCTGAACCATCTTTTGACCCAAAAAATTCTAAAGTTGGAGGTCCACAAGCAACTTCATCAGTATTACAATCATTAGTAAATACATCAGAGAAATCAGTTTCTGCTATTGAATTAAAATTATCAAGCGCTTGAAGTCCTAATTGTTGAGGTTTTTGTGCAAAATTCTTTGCCTTATCAAAAATGCTTGTAAAATCTGTGGCACTAATAGCACCTGAACCACTTACAATGCTCCATTGATTAATTTCATTGAGGTCTGGTTCATCATCACATTGTAAAAATGAAAGAATATCTGCAACTAATGATAGTACATCAGTTGCAATGTCTAATCCTTCTCCAGCAAGATCTACAGCACCACTAACTAAATCACCAATTCCACCTAAAGCATCACTAATAACACCACTTAAAGTGCCAAGAATTTTACCAACAAATGTTTCAACAAAACAAACTGGTACATTTACAACTCTATCAACAGCATCTTTCACAAAGTTTTTGATCATATTTAAAAGTTGACCAAAAAGTTTTCTAAAGAAACAAGATATTGTATCTAATACAGTATTGGATACTTTCTTAGCAGTATTCATTTCATTGGGCAGAGAAACAGCATACACTGCTTGAAATCCTTTAGTTATTTTATCCATAACTTGCTTCTCAATCATCTCATACACCCATTTTATACCTGATGCAATAAATTCAGATACTTTATCAATGTAATTGTTAATTTGAGATTGAAGATCTTCAAGTCTATCTGATTGCTCCTGACCAAGAGCATTAATTGATCTCTTTAAAACTTCAATAGATTGGATTGCTTTTGATATTTCCAATTGCATTCCGCTCATTGGAAGAGTGCCATTTGCATCAGGGATAGCACCTTTTAACGCAGCAACTTCTGCTACTTGTTGTTTATTTTGTTCAGTATTTGTTTGTTTGCTTCCTTCTACAGAATTATCAACACTTGATGCAGGAGTGTTAGCATTTGTATCACTTACAGCATCAGTATCATGATCAAGAGATTGAGTTTGAGTTGTTTCTGCTGTTAATCTTGATCCCCCAGCACTTGGTTCTTTTCCAGTAAAAGGTATAAATCCTATATTAGGAACTCCTTCCATTACCTTGGTATATTCATTATACCCAATACATCCCATAATAACAGGTTGTTGTGCATCCTCCCCATCAAGAAAGAAACCAAATACAAAAGTTCCCTCAGTTATATTTGATGATTGGGATGCACCATTGTTTCCACCACCTGCTGTGACAGGATACATCAAAGATGCAAAAGGTAGTTCATCATCTGGAAGATCATTTTTACTCGCAGTATGGTAACCCATAATACGAACTCTATATCTTTCACCATATCCATTATTTTTTGCAGCAGATGCAATCTTTGATTGACTATCTTTCAGAAAACCAGATTGATTATTTTTCCAAGTATCCTTAGGCGCAACTTGTCCTATCCACCATACAAAACCATCTCTTCCTACAAAATTTGACTTAAAAAAACCTTGTTCAATCATGATTGTACACCATATGAATCTCTAACCAGTGTAAGACTAGTAAAGGTTTCTGATCTTGATAATGAATGGCAAACATGAGCAACTAGATATTTTCCACTTGTTTTAGTATTTATTGCTGCTTTACCATCTTGTGCTCTCAATTGATCATATGTTACATCAATCATATCACCAGCTCTTATTGAAAAATCACCTGGAATAGTAATCTTTGTTTGAATGGTAAACAATTGATTATATCTCATAACATGCTGAACTAAATTTTTCCTAACATCATCATTTGGGATGTTATTTCCATTATCATTCCTATAATTTTTAATCATATCATCACCTGTTCCTGATTGATTAAAACCCACATCAATAATAGTAGTCATCAATCTTGTTGGAGTTTGTGTAAAATCTTTATCTACAAGGTTTCCTGCTTCCAAATTGCTTTTTCCCGCAGTTTCAATTCCTCCCCCTTGTTTAGAAATATCAAATCCTTGCACAATATAATTAAAATTTGCTGGATTATATGCAATAGTTCTATTGTTATATACACCAAGTGCCATGTTCTGCTGCAAATCTATATCAGCATCAATAGAGTAAGAAACAATCTTACCATCATATCCCTCAGGAAGATCTGGAGTATTTGTATAGATAAATTTTTTCTTTGACTCTTGTTTTAGCAATATATCAATAGATTTAAAAAACATACCATCAATAGTTTGATAAAACAAATATCCAGCAGATCCACCTGTTCCTGGTCTTGAACCTGCTGATGACGGAATTGATTTTGATGCTAACCAAGTTAAAATATAGAAAGGTTTCCTATCATTCCCATAAAAATTATAATTTCCTGCTGTATCATCAACTTCTATAGACATAGATGGACCTAACAATCCAATAATAGATCCTACATGCGTAGAGATTGGCGCATCTTTATATCTTCGTACAACTCTTGTTTGTTCATTTGCAAAGTATTCTTTTGATGCAAAATCAAGGAAGTATAAATCTTTTTGTGTTCCAGGCGATCCATTTCTAACTCTATTAATATAAAGACCATTTGTAAAACTTAGTTTTATATCATTAGCATCAGAAATTTCTATGTCAGTTCTTTCACCACCTCTTATAGGTAGACCATCTAATAAACTTTTACTACCACCCAGTGCTTGACTTGTCTCAAGTCCTGTCTCAACAATGACTGCAGTTGCTGTGACAGTATTTGAAAGGACACTCTCATAGTATCTAAACTCAGATACAATAGCTGATGCCTCAACATATTGTCCTCCATTATTAGGACTTATTTGAAACTTTTTTATATCTCCTGGTTTTGAACTATTATCTATCATTATCCTACTTTATAGAGTAATCCAAGAAGTTGTTTCTTATAGTAACTATTTAACAAGCCACTGGATGAACTAAATGACCCTGCGCTGGATCCACCACCACTTGGAACTGGTATAGGAATAGGACCTTGATCTTGCATTGGAACAATTATTTCTTCATCAGTTCCATCCTCATATCCTGCAAATTTTTCAATATTACCAGTGCTCTTCTGTCCTTGAGATGGAATTGAAACTGAACCTTGGTTACTGGTATCAGTGCTTGTTTGACCCTGAGATGGAGTTGATGCAGTATCTTGATTTGTAGATACATTCTCAGATTGCATAGGAGCACCTTCATTACTATCTGTTGTTGTTTTACTTGAAGGTTGTTTATTTGATAAATTATCTCCTGTAGGTACTTTAATATTTTTTAAATAAGAAGCACTCACACCCTTACCTGCAAGTAGATCTCTTATGACTGGTCCTCTGCGTCCTACCTGTGTGTAATAATCACTGTCCTGTATTTCTACAGCAGCAGTTTGAAAATCACCTCTCTTTACTGCAGCAGCAAATTTGGGAAAATCTTTATAGAAACTACCACCCATATTAAAAGCAAGATCAATTAATGCTGCTTTTTGCTGAGCATTTCCTTTATTATATCCTGGTATTGCCTTTGCTTGTACTAAATGCTTTTGGAAATCTTTATCAAATAACTTATCTGCTTCTGATTGACTAATTTTAGAATTCATATCATAACCATCGCCAGGAACAATTAAGTGACCATACCCAATTGTTGGAAGTTCCCTGCTATCCCTATATGCCTGATGAACGCCACCAACAATATTAGACCCCTCATGAATCTTAATCATCTCTTTGGCAAAATTAATTTCACCACCTTGAAGTTTTCCTGAATCAGAACCTGATTCTGAGTTAGATGAAGAATTCATCATTGGTGTCTGTGGTTTAACAGTAGGTTCAGTTGCTTTTGCACTTGTCCCTTCTTTTTCTTCGTTATTACTAAAAACTTCTTTTCCAAAGAAAAATACTCCTTTCTTTTGACCCCACTGTTCTTTATAAACATCCCAAGGAATTTTGGGATCTCTCAAAAGTGGTCTTCTACCATCTCCTAACTTATTTGCAATTGGGTCTTCAATTGTACCCAAACTAGGAACTGCGTCTAGCAATAATGACAATCCTTCGTTGGCTAACTTTTCAGCGATTATGCTACCAGCAACACCTCCTAATAAATTAAATATTCCACTTTGTCCCAAAACTGGAACAGCAGATGCTGCTGCAAATCCTGCAGCATATCCAAATAAATTTGCTAATGATGTTACTATTGCATTAATAGGTGATTCTCCAAGACCATATTTTATTATAGTTTCTATTACAGTAAGTATTCTATCAAGTGGTCCTAAATTACCACCGCCTGCTTTTCTTGCCTTCTTTAAAGATTCTACACCACTTAATAATTGTTTATTTTTTCGTGCTTTTTCAAAATTACTTGAAACAAATTCAATTGCAGAGTCTTTTGCTTTTCCTGGATTTTTAATTAAATCAAAAAATTGTTTTAGTAAATCATTTTTTTCAACAACTTTTTTAACAGTTGGAACAATTTTTTTCTGAAGGGTATCTAATGCCTCCTTTTGAGTTTTATCTTTGAGGTTTTTTAGTCCTGCACCTACCTCTTTAGCTTGATTTACTACATTACCAGGAAATGACATGAATGCATTTCCAATAGATTTAGCAGAATCTACTAAACCAGATCCAAATTGCTTTGCCTTAGATCCAGCATCACTTAATCCCTGACCAATTCTACCAAAAAATCCTTTTGGTTTTGGTTTTACATTTGTTGCAGCTTGTTCACTTAATTCTCTAGTGATTATTTCAGCTGCTTCTTCAGAAGATGCTTTAAATGCGCTATCTGGTAATTTAGATTGCCTTACAGCAAACTCTTTCATTTCTTGAGCAATTTTTTTCTCAAGACCTGCTCCTTCTAAACCTTCTTGAATTGCTCTAGAAGTAACTAATTCTTTAAATGCCTTTTTTCTTAATTCTTTTACTGCTGCTATTTGTGCTGCTTCCCTAGCTGCTTTTTCTGCTGCCGTTTCTACTCCTTTTTTTGCTGCTGTCTGACCTGCTTTTTCTGCTGCTGTTTGTGTTCCTGTTTGTGCTGCTCTTTGTGCTAGTTTCTTTGTTAAATTTTCAGATGCCTCTTTTAATACTTTAGCACCTTTTTGAGCAACGGTTTCTAAAAAATTAAGAAGAGGTTTTCCCAAACTTTCAAAAACTTCAGTAGCTGCCTTAGTTAATTTGCCAAGTAATTCTTCCGCAAAATTTAATATTGCTTTTCCTATTTTTTTTAAACCATCCCCAATTGCACTACCAGCTTTTTTTAATAAATTTCCTATTGGCCTCAGTGCATTCTTTATACCACCTTTAATTAATTTTCCAATACTTTTTACACCACCTTTTATTAGTTTGAATATATTTGTAATTGATTTAACAAATGATTTTATTGTAGCTTTAATTAATGTGTATACAATAGAAGTTTTATCTCTTAAAAATTCAAACGCTTCAATTATTTTTTTAATATTTTTTAAAACAAGTAAAAGTAATCCACCCAATAATATATTTTTTAAGAAATCAAATATATTAAATTTTTTTCCCACTGCACCAATAGTTCCAGCAAGAATACCTGCTGCCCCCTTTGCCTTTTCTAAAAGTGCTTCTCTATTAAACCTTCTTGCTTTTTGATTAGATTCCTTTCTTGCTTTTCTTGTATCAAGTTCTGCTTGATATTGTTTCTTTAGGGCATCATCTATTGAAGATGATATGTTTACAAGATTGTTGATTTGGGAATTTATTTTTTCATAACCAATCTTAGATGAAACTTGTTCTAACTTAGGTGTCTCTGGTTTTGCAGGAGCCTCTTTTTTAACTAGTGCCCCTGCACCACCCATCATACCTTGTTGTGGCATGATTTCTGCAGATTGTTCTTCTCCTTGTTTTGCAAGTGCGCCACCTTTCTTCTTCTTTCTACCTTTAACTAAATTTTTTGCTTTGTCTTTTACTTTACCTTTGACAAAATCCTTAGCTTTATCAGTTGCTACTTTCTTTAGTGTAGATTTTGCTGCCCCACTAGCAAGTGCTTTACCAATAGCAAGAATAGAACCTGATATAATAGCCATCTTATCCTACTAAATTATAGATTGATTTTACAATCAAAATTTCATTATTATTTGGATCAACAGATGATATATTTGGGACACCCTTTCCTTGACTTTTTGACCCAGATTGAGGAGGAATCACACCCTTAGCTGGAGTTTTAACAACCTTTACTTTTGTTTGTTTTTGAGCTGGCGCACTTGGAGCTGCTTTTGTTGTAGAGGGTTTGAATGATGGATTTGTTGATAGTTGAAGTTGTCTATTAGCAGTAGAATCCTCTCTGAAACTTGCCATCATTGGTTTTCCATCATCAGGCGACACTTGGACAGTTGATTCTCCAGGTTTACCTGGTTTGATAGAACCATTTAAAACTTTATTTGGATCAACCTTCTCTCCTTTTTGATATGTCTGCAAATGTAAGTGTGTGTTGCTATATGCGTTTGCTGCTGTACCAATAGGAATTAATTTACCAATCATTTTACCTTTTTTTACAGTATCACCAGGTTTATAATGTGGTGTCATATGCATATATGTTGCCAAAAGTCCATTGCCATGATTTACACTTAAATTTGCTGTGTATCCAGAACCTCCCTCATACGGATAATTTGGAGAACTTGCCACAACTTTTCCATCAGCCATTGATACTACAGGAATTTTTGGATCATCTTTATATGGTGGATTTTCCGTCATATCAATACCAGCATGAGGACCATAATTTCTTGGAGCACCATATAATTGTGCTGCTCCTTTACCAACACTTCCTCCAGGAAGTGGATTTACAATTCCTCCACCAGAAAATCCTTGAATCCCACTGACAGTTTTTGGTTTATTAGTTCCACCACCAGCAGAGTTCATTGCAAGTAAATTATTTGCACCATATTTCTGAACAGCACCAGTGCTCATTACAATCTCACCTGGTTGTGCTGCAATTAACTGAGTATCAACACCAGCTCCTGTAATATTAATTCCACTACTGTTATTAATAGAACCACCAGAGGCATAAGATTTAATTACATTGTTGGTCTTAGAACCACTAGTAAAATTGTTTACAGAACCACCAGTAATATTTTTTACAGAACCACCAGAGGCATAAGATTTAATTACATTGTTATTAGAACCACCAGTAAAATTGTTTACAGAACCACCAGAAGAGTATGATTTAATTACATTGTTATTAGAACCACCAGTAATATTTTTTACAAGACCACCAGAAGAGTATGATTTAATTACATTGTTGGGTTTAGAATCACCAGAGGAGTAGGATTTATTTACATTATTATTTTGAATGTTAATTACTTGACCACCTCCTGATAGTGCCTGAACAGGAGGAGCACCTTTTTCTGACTTCTCTTTTTTAAATGGATCAAACTTAGGTATCTCTGGGATATCTGGTATCTCTAATTTTGGTGCTTGATCAGGTATATTTTGTAATGGATCTTGCCCAAAAAGTGCAAGTGCATCATTAATTCTATCTTCAATAAAATTCAAAGCTCCATGAATAGGTGCTATTATAAATTCATTAATTGGATTAAGAACAAAGAAATTAAATTCATTTGTGAATGCATTCACTGCTCTTATTAAACCATTCATAAATTCCACTACACTGTTTAGTGCATCAACAAATGGTTGCAGCATCTTTGCAGGATCTTTTAAAACATTCAGTAAGAATGCAACAGCACCACCTAAAAGAATATTTTTAAAGAAATCACCAAACATATCAAATAAACCTTTTACAGGTTTGATAACTTTCTTACTTACATCTTTTACCTTTGATTTACCACCACCTTTTTCTAACTTTGCTTCTTTTGATTTTCTTTTTTGCTTCTGTTCTTGATTATCAGCATCATCCTCTTTCTTTTGACCTAGTAAATATTGTTTATTTAAAGTATCATAGATACTTTCCATATTTTTTTGAAGAGAATTAAGAGTTGGCGAGAGAAGATTAGCAACCTTTGTTCCATCATCTTCTTCTTTTATCTCTGCCTCTTTTTCATCATCAGCAATATCCTCTACTGATTTAATCGCAGGAGGAAGTGCTCTTAATCCAAAATCTGGTTTCTCTTCTTTTTTTGTTTCTTTTGTCTTAACTTTTTCTTTTGCTTTACCAACAAAAGAATCAAAATTTATTTTCTGACCCTTTATAACAAATCTACCTTCACTTCCTTTTATTCTCTTAAATTCATTTGTAATAAGTTCAATTTCTTCAGTAGGCATTTGACTTTCAGTCATTCTGCCTGCAATCATCTTCTCTTTTAAGAGAGTCTTATATGTTCCGTAATCAATATCCTTTGTAAACTCTAATCCCAACATCACCAGGATTCTTGGATCAATATCTTCTTCTACTAATTTCTCTTCTTTAGTAGTGTCAGTTTTAACAGCAGTAGCAGTTGAATTACCACCCTCCTCTTTCTCTATAACATTCCCAGTAAAATCTTTCATTCCTTGATCATATTTTACTTCATCATAGTATCCTGAAAGTCCTAGGGATACATCAATAAAGTCATTATCTTCACCAGAAATAATTTTTTCATCTATATCCTGCTGCTCATCCTCTGATAAATTCTCGTAGTAAAACTCTAATTTTTTGAGATGATCTTCTGTAAGATTGGAAAGCAAATCCTTTCCAGTTTCTTTCTCATTAATTTTTAGTAGTTTTACTACCTTACTATCCATTTCTTGCCTTTGCCTTTTGTTCTTCGTCTTTCAAGTGTTGTTCAAGAAGCAAAATATAAACATCACGCTCCCAAGGCATCATGTTTTCAATATCAGTTAATGAATATTTATGATACTGCATCAAGGCAAAATTAATTCTAAAAAATGACTCAAGATTCATATGAGCCATTGCTACGCGAAAAAACTAGATAAACCCTCCAACGTTACTTTATTTTTCTTCTTGGTGTTTGGATTCTTTACGTCAACTACATGAGAAAGTTTTGGCATGGTGCTAAAGAATTTTTCAATCTCTTTAAATTGATTGGAATTCATCTGCTCCAAAAATTCTACCACTTCATTTGTGCCTACATCATCAGTAGACCATACTTCTTCATCATCATAAATTTTATCAACACAAGATGCAATCAATTCAAATGATTGGTCCATATCAGGAGAATCAAATTCAAAATTATTTTTTACAAATTGATCAAGAGATGGATACTTCATATCCATCTTAAGTGTATCATTAATTTTTACTGTCTTACTATGTTCTTCATCAAATTTTATTTCAATGTCCTCAAGATTAATAGTTACCTTAACCTCAGTCTCTCCATCATCTGGACAAATAATATTTACCTCTACTTCCTCACCAACAGACTTACCTCTAATGTTTAAAAACAAATATTCAATATCAAAAGTTGGGAGACTTTCAATACCAACATTTTTTGTCTGAATACAATCTGATATGACTGCTTTGATTGCATTGGTAATTTGTTTTGAGTCCTCTGTTTCTAAAGCAAGCACTAAAAGTTTTTCTTCTTTCACTAAGAAAGGTCTAAATTTAATCTCTTGCCCAGAAGAAGGAAGTTTCAACTCATAAGTTGGTGTAACAATTTTTGGTAATGGCATACTATTCTATAATAAGTTCAGTCAGTTTATTTATTAGTTTTATGTGAGGAGAGGATTATCATTAAGACCATAAGTTTTTGATTCCATCACATATCTTGCAAAGGAAAATTCAACATTTAATTTTAAAAGATCACTTGATGTGTAAGAAAGATTCATTGAATTTGTAGCAATAGGAAAAGCGTCTATAAATTGATATTCTAATGCTCTTCCATTAAGATTTTTCTCAAACTTTGTTACATACAAAGGTTCCTTATAATCAATTGGATAATTAGCTCTAAATCCATTTTCAACACTTCTATAACTATCATTATCACCTCTGCTAGATTTGCCAGAAATAAAATCCATCCATGATTCAAAGAATTCAACTATTTTATAATCACGATCAACATAAAATGACAATGATACTTGATTATTATACATTCTTCTATAAGCCATCTTCTCACTTACACCCATATAATCAGAGGTGACCTCATGGGTAGCAAAAGAAGAACCAGGAAGTACAGCATCAGTGCATGATATATTTACCATCTCTTGAATACCAGATGCCCCCTGCCATTGAATGTTTTTATTTGATGCTAATCTAGATATTACTGGACCAGGAGGTATAATATATACTTGATAAACAGATGTCTGCGCAACGTGCATCAACTTCGCTTGAAGTTCTTGTACATTATAGTGTCTTGGATTTGACGCTGGCATCTATAAATAAACTTGATTACTATTACTATGTAGACACAACGTGGGCGGAAGTTACAAGTCTATTTTTAAACCATCAAATCCCCAAAAATATCAGGGTAATTCAAATAATATAATTTGTAGGTCAAATTGGGAAAGACAATTTTGCCTTTATTGTGATAAAACTCCTAATATTTTAAGATGGGCATCTGAAGAATTTAGTATACCATATGTGTCACCCACTGATGGAAAAGTCCATAGGTATTATCCTGACTTTCTTATTGAAGTGAATGAGAATGATAAAGTGAAAAAGTATGTGGTTGAAGTAAAACCTAAAAAACAAACTACTGAACCAAAAAAACCAAAAAAAGTTACTAAATCATATCTTTATGAAGCAGCAACTTATGCAGTTAACCAAGCAAAATGGAAAGCAGCAAAAGAGTTTTGTTTGGATAATGGGGTTGAGTTCAAAATTATAACAGAGGATGAACTCTATGGAACAAGAGGACTATCTAGAAAACACAGAAAATAGATTAGAATATGTAGTTGATGATATTATCAACAAATCATCTTCTGATGATAGAATGATTGCTTTGATTGAAGTTCTTACAGAAACAGAAGTGGTTCCAGATGTAGGAAGGTATTATACATTTGTATATAAACCCAAGACACCAAGAATAAGATATGATCAAAACCCTTTAATTGCTTGCTTATCTATAGATAAATGGGGATTTAAAGGATTGAACTATCACTGGGGTGAGTTTAGAAACTACACCTGGGAAGAAATCATTGGCAATTTACATGTCATCTACCCACTTGAACTGAAAGATGCTAGATCAATTCCATATCAAAACTTCTTAATAAATAACTAGACGATAGGTATATCAATGTCCACACCCTTCACATTGGAAACCAATAGTTGGATTTCTACATCAAGTAGTCCAGAACTTTTTGTTGCGGAAAAGGTATTAAAAAGAGTAAAGGGAAATAATCAATCAAATTTAACTAGTGAGACAATAAAAATACATTTTAATTTAAGCACTGGTGCTCTTGAATTTAGAGATAGCAATAATAATTTAATAGTATCTTTTGATAAGGACTCTAGATCTCCAGATTTTACATCAGATGATTATGATCAATATTTTAGTGAGACCAATGCATCAACACGTGGACAATATGATACATTACTTACTTGGTCCAAACAACAAGCACTTGCTATAGCGTTTGATGATGGTCCAGAATCTTACGAAAGAATATCAACAGCTGTGCTATACAGAAGCACTGCGAACTCATCAAATGCACCAGAATCTTCTAATGCAGATGGTTCTGACAACAATACCAGTGATGCCAATCCAACATTCCCTGCTCCAATAGCTGGTAGTGGGTCAGGTGGATCTGATTTATTAAGATATCCATTAAGAGTTCCTAATCTTGGATATGATTTTATAAGAATAACAGCATTTGAGTATAAACCAGGTGGGAGAGAATCATTATCACTTACAAATCCCAATAGAGGTGAAAGGCGTGGAGAACAATTAGAAACTACTATATTACCAATGCAACCCAACTTTTCTGAATCCAATGCAGTGGGTTGGGGTGGTGATAAATTAAATCCATTACAGATGGTGTTGGGTCAAGCTGCAGGGGGTTTAATAGAAGGAATTGGAGATGCAAATTTTCAAACTGCTTTAAATGCTTTAAATAAGACTGGCGAAGACGTAAAGCAAGCAATAGAAGATCCCAAAACAGGTCCTGCACTAATTGCATATTTTGCTGGACAAGCAGTAGGGGCAAATATTCAAACAAGAGTTACTGGTGATGTTCTCAATCCCAACCTTGAACTTCTTTTTAGTGGACCAAATCTCAGAACATTCCAATTTAATTTTAGGATGACTCCTAGAGATCATGATGAGTCATTAATGATTAAAAAAATTATAAGAACATTTAAAAAGAATATGGCTGTTAAAAAGTCATCAAGTAAATTGTTTTTAGAAACTCCAAATATATTTCAACTTGAATACATTTATAATTCTGATGGTCCAAATGGTGGTCAACAGCATCCTTACTTAAATAAGTTTAAGATGATGGCAATGACATCATTTAATGTCAACTATACTCCTGATGGAACATATATGACATATGGAAGAGATGGATCTCTTACTGCATATGATATTAACATGGCATTTGGTGAACTTGAACCAATATATGCAGATGATTATGATGATCAATTCACAGATATGGGATTCTAAAAATGTCAGAATACTTTTCCTACCTTCCAAATTTTGAATACATTAATAGAGGTTCTAATGACCAACAGATTACTGAATATACTAAAGTAAAAAATCTTTTTAAAAGAGTAAAACTTTCTAGTGATTTGTTCCAGGATTTAACTTCATATACAAAATATAAAATTATTGGAGATGAAAGACCTGATAATGTAGCAAATAGAATTTATGGAAATGCTGTCTATGATTGGATAGTTTTATTGTCAAATAATATTATCAATATAGAGGAAGAATGGCCTCTCTCGCAATTGAGTTTTGAAAACTATATGTTTAGAAAATATGGAGAAGAAAATTATAATTCTGTACATCACTATGAGACAATTCAAGTCAAAAATACAAAGGGTGACGTAATTGTTCCAAAAGGTCTTGAAGTTCCATCAACATATACTATTAAATACTTTGATTCTGTAGGGTCAGAACTGATTACAAGAGATAATATCACATTATCAGTTTCAAATAATGAATACGAAAATAAAATCCAAGATCAAAAGAGAAATATTTTCTTAATAAGACCTAACCTCATACAGGAGGTTATTAATCAAGTAACTAAATTTATGGAATATGATGAAGGAAGCACACAATATGTTTCTGAAAATTTAGTAAGAGGTGAAGACTCTAACCTTTATTCGTAAAAAAGTAAGGGGGTCAATTTTTTCCTGGAGATTTTTTTGCCCCTTTTTTGGAATCAAAGTTGAATTTTCCCCACAAAAAAGAGGGGTTACCCCCTCAGAAGATTTATGTATGCTGCTATAACAAGTAAGGTTAAACAAACTTGATTATATCTCATCAACTGTCAGCAAGTTTAGCGAAGTAAGACATAGCGTCATCATCATCGTCAGTAACAGTGGGTGTTGCTTCAGGAGTTTTTGATGCTTGGTAAGAATCTTCAAGTTTACGCATGACTTCTTCTTCGCTAACTGTTTTTTGTTCAGTTGCTGCATAGTTGTCATACTCTGTTTCCTGCTGTACTGGTGCTACCCTTGATGATTTTTTGCCAAGAACATAATCAAGTCGCTTCTTCAGTTCATCATAAGTTTTGAACTGATCAGTAGAGGTAAAAGCAGTCAATGAATATTGCTTCTTCCACAATGCTTCCATAGCATCATCATCCTCAAGGATGGGTGCAGGGGTATCAAACTCAGATGAATCATAGTTCCAGTATCCCTGAACTTTCTTCAGTTTCAGTTTGAAGTTAGCACCCTGCCAAAAGTCAAAAGGATTGATAGGAGTCTCATCCTCAAACTCAGGTTGCATGGCACCCATGATCTTATCAAAGATCTTCTTGCCAAACTTGTACAAGAATACTCCACCTTCATTCTGAGGGTTGGCAGGATCCCTTACAACATAGATGTTTGCATAGAAGGACAGTTTACGCTTTTGCTTGCGCACAGTATCCTTATCTGTTTCATTACCAGTGTTCCAAAGTTCCCTGTTCAGTTCTCCAACAGGATCTTTACCACCCACTGTGGTCAAAGAGTTTTCAATATACCATCCACCAGGTCCTTGGAATGCGTGTGAGAAGAGTTTTACCCAAGGAAGATCTTCTCCTTCTGGAGCAGGCAGGAAACGAATGATTGCAAAACCATTACCTGACTTATCCATTTCTGGTTTCCAAAGGCGATCATCTGCACCTCCACCAGTATTGTTCATCTTCTCTACTTCTTTCACCAGTTTATTAGTGAGAGAACCTAAGGAAGATTGCTTCTTAAGGTCTTTAAAAGACATTGTATTCTCCGTATTGAATGTATTTGGTCTGTGTCCTTTATCTTGGTTGAGGATCAGGCAGCCTCTAATATAGTCTATGTATATGGGAAAGTCAAGTGTCTTCCTGGATGGTTTTCTTCATTGCTTCAATCATAGTACACATATTTGAAAAGACATACCTAATATCAACATTATCAGGAAATCCAATCATCTTTGCTTCTTTAATAAGTATATCTTTCATTTTTTTTGCTTGAGGATCATCAGATAAACTTAATCTTGTATAAAGAATTTGTTGCTTATTAAGCAACTTCTCAAGAATTTCAATGTGTTCTAACTTTTCTTTGTTATTCATAGTAGGAAACTTGAACACACTGTCATAAATTTTTTCTTGGAGTTCAGTTATTTCCTCCATTTCCTTTTTAACTAAATCTGAATTGAAAAAACTCATTACACTACTATACCTTTTAGGATTTTTCTATACTTTATCACATCAATATGTAGAAAAGAATCATACTTGGACATTCTCATAGATAAAAATTTCCAGACAGGATCATCCATTTTTTTATCAAAGTTATTTTTGAATCCAATAACTTTATTTAAAAGAACCATAGACTCAAGAGAAATACTTTTTGCAAGGTGTTCTTTGACAATCTGTGGATGTTTTGTTCCGTTAATGAAAAACATGTCATCAAATTTCTTTCCTGCAAATACATTTTCTATCTCAGTTCTAAAAGTATAGCTAAGAGACTGCAGTCTTTTTTTCCAATCTGTATAATTTTGCTCACCATTCCTCACAATCTCACCAATCCACAGAGACTGAGGGTCATCACAAGAAACAAAGTTAGAGACAAAGAATTCAACAACTTCACTATCGTCTTTCTGTCTACTTAATTTTTCAAAAAAGAATCTATCACGTCTTTTATAGAAACTATCAAGAGATGCACGTGATTTGCCACCATATCTATGATAGTCATATTTTTGTTTTGTGAAATGATTCTTTAAACCAAGATAAGATTTGTAGCAGTCAAAGGGAGTCACTTTTGGAATCATCTACTTCTTCAAATTGAATAATGTTATAGTGGAAGTTTAGCATGAGATGTCTTCTTAAGTAAATTAAGTTCCATTGCTTCACACTTTAGTTTCTCTTTTAAAGGTTTAGACATCAGTTTAGGAACTGACTCTACATCAACACTATTTTTCTCACAGAAAAAGACAATAGAATCAATATAACTCATGCCTTTATTGTTGTGAGCAATAGTTTCTATCTCCTCAGCAAATTTCTTTGAGGAATAAAATTTATTCTCAATGAGTTTACTGATGCTATCTTCAGTTGATGGCATAATCGTGTAATTTATATTCAACAAACTCTCTAATATATTTTGAGAGTAAGTTGATGAACTTTTTTTTGTCATATTCTTCATAAATTTCAACCTCGCCATTTTCACATGACATAATAATTACAAACTTCTTTACCATTATACCAGTCATCTCATATAACATGCAAGCATATGCTGCACATTGCACAAAATGAGAATCAATCCACTTTCTTGGTTTGGGTTTCTTGCTAGTCTTGAAGTCAATGATAGCAAGTTCACCATCATACTCAGCGATGCAATCTACAGTTCCAGCAACTCCCAATTCTTTACTGAACAATGCTTGTTCAATAGCATGAATGTTATCAATCTTATCCAAGTTAGGTTTAGCCTGCTTGAAAAGAAATTCTGAAAGAGGTTGCACACTTGGCAACTTCTTATTGCTCAAATAGTTTTCAGAAAGGGTATGCATATCAGTACCCCTACTGGTTGCTTGCTTAGTAATTTTATTTGCTTCATCATTACCAACCTTTGCTCTCCATTCTCTGAAGATCTCACGTTGATAATGACTAATAATAGATGTGATAGAGACTAACTTTTTACCATCAGGGGTATCATAGTACCTAACACCATCAATAGTCTGTCTAGAAAGACTAGGGAAATCAATTTCAATGTGCTCAAACATTACATACCTAATTCGTGTTTTGCAATAATATATTCTTTAACCAATCCACTTCTACAGATATCCTCTGGACCAAACTCTACCATACTAAATGAAGGCATGTTCTTAAGGATGCGAATGAAATCTACAATCCCATTCTTCTCTTGAGTCTTGATTAGATCAGTCTGTGTAGCATCACCACAGAAATGAATCTTACTACCTTCACCAATCCTAGTAATAATTGAATCTAGTTCATGGAAATTAAGGTTTTGAAATTCATCAACAATAATAATTGCATTATCAAAAGTAGTTCCTCTGATAAATGAGGTGCTCCAGAAACTAATTGTACCTTGTGCCTTAAGATTTGCATAGAGCATTTCAAATGCATTATCATCAGGCATTTCAAACATATACTTTACCATATTCTTATAAGGAATTTGATAAAGTGATGACTTATCTTCATGGTCACCAGGGAGGAAACCAATCTCTCTGGTTGCTACAAGAGACCTGACAATGTAAATCTTCTCATAGGGTGTCTTTGTGTCCAAGACATCCAACAGAGCATTGTAGAGGGTAATAAAAGTCTTTCCTGTTCCAGCACATCCATACGCAACAGTTTGTTGATTTTTATTATACTCCTCAAAAAATAATTCTTGATTCTCTGTGAGTGGTTCAATCTTTTTTATATAATCAAGATTGATTGGTTTTTTTCTTTTCATTGTCTTGTTACTCATACCAAATGGTACAGGATTAGTGCTACCAATTCCAGACTTACTTTTTCTAGGCATACTTTGAAAGATGAGGGTTAACCGTAGTATCTGTTTTTACTAACATTTGCTCCTGGTTGTTTAGATGCACGATCCAAGATCTCATTCCATCCATTGGATTTGGCCTCACCAGTCCACTTAAATTCTGTAGATTGTCCAGCACAACCTTCTGACCAGTCTTTATCCCATCCTGGATTTTCTTTTCTCCACTCATCATATGCCTTCATGGTCATACTGAGTGTCTTTTTTTCTTTACTTTCTAAATTAATAACAGGATATGTTGGCATGAGCACCTCATTAGTGTTTATATTTATTAAGACCAGTCAAGTGCCTTTGCAATGACAGGAAATTGTTCTGCAAAAATGGTCTTACATTCATTAGCAAGATCCATATGTTCTTTTTGTGTTCCATTAGCAGTTCTCAATTCAATATAATGAACCCATGATCGCACTGAACCGCTCATGTACATTCTTGTTGGAACTGCCAATGGAAGCACCATACGAGCACACTCCTTTGCCACACCTCTTTCCAACATTTGTTGATACAATGCCATTGAAGAATCAAATAGAGTCTGCATCTGCAACTCAAGACTCTGACGAACAAATGGGTCAAGATCATCAGTAGAATTCTGACGGTTTTTAGTATCTTGACGTCTTAGATCAGGCAAGGAAATAGTTTTACCAAGAAGACTTGAGTCAGCATATCTTTGTGAGAATTCCTGGAATGTAAATGACCTATGACGCAGCACTTGAGCTGCTATAGCCCTGGTGGTTTCCAACTCAATGGTTAGATATGCCTGCTCAAAAATACTCCAGTGCTTATGTTTGATGCAATACTTTAAAAGACCCTCAAAAGAATCATTACCTTGATTGGAAGGATTACTCACCCTGGCACAATAAGCAATGTGCTTTTCTGCATCAGGTGTGACTGAAATAAGTTGTGCTGTCATTTCTTTTCTGCTCTTCTTACTTTTTTTAGTTCTTTAAGTTCTGTTTTGATTGCTTGGTAAGCATCTTCAGCACTTATCTTACCACCCATTTCCATGGCAGCAAAACATTCAACTCTTGTGCCAAAATGTTGAAGTGCTCTCTCAAATGTGTCTAGTTCTTCATACATTATTAATCTGGGTAACCATCATCATCATTAAATACTTCTTCATAATCTGAGATGGGAATATCATATTTAGTTCTAGTTGTATTGTATGCATTTGGGTCAGAATAAACTTCTGATTCCAACTGATCAACAAGAAGTTTAAGTTTGGATACAATCTGTTTAAGTTTATCCTTTTCCATAAAAAAATGGGGGTACTCACCCCCATTTTAACACTATTCAATTGGTTTGGCAATCACTTGGTGTAAGTGCGACCCCTGTAGCAGAATGTACCATGGGTTTCCCCTTTTGTTTCATGTGCTTTACAATCAACACCACGATACTTGGTGATATTGATCTGTGCATCATGCAATGCAGACTGCTTGTCTATTTGCTTCTTAATAAGTGTTAGTGTATTCATTTGTTTACTCCTAAAGTAGTTGGTTAATTTTACACCTTTTACCCAGAGGGTGATCCGTGTTCTTCCGTTCCTTTAGTCGTGTGCGTCCCAATAACATTCAGGTGCAGATTCCTTAAGAACCTCTACTAACTCAATCTTAACTTGAGAGCCAAGATCTTTATTATTCTTAAGCCTTAGCATAATGCTATCAGCATCAGAACAACTGAGTGTTGAATATAAAAGAAATTCAATCATGGGATGAACGCTCCGTTCCGCGACTTACTTGCGTCTCCTAAGAGATGAACGATAGGTCTATTACAAACCTGAGTTTATTATAGTCCTATCTTATATATGAGTCAAGTAAATTAAATGAATAGTTGGTATCACTACAAACTATTTCTTTTAGATTTGTTGTAGATGATGACCTCTTCACCATCATGAGTAAAGACCAATTCATCATCATGATCCCAACAAAGTTCCTCATATAAGGCATTCAATTTTTCCATGTCTTCAAAAAGAGCATTAGGTTTAGTCATCATATACTCCCTAAAATTTTATTTGAATTTATATAGTGAAGTGTTTCTTTTAAACTACCACGATGATTAAGACCAATAGCAATCTGTGGATACTCAGCCTCTTCACCAAACTCTGCATGAAATTGCTTGTCAGTAAAGTCTTCATTTAAAATATACTCATGAAAGTCTTCATGAAGACTCTTAAGCAGCATACAAGCACGCTCACATTCTTGACTACGATTACTATAAATTACTGCCTGCATTAGTCTCTCTGCCTCCAATCATCTGTTTTTTCTTCATGAAACCATTCTACTATTTCATCTGTATTTTGGAATCCCTTTGAGTGATTAGATGGGTCAGGATCCCCCAGTCCCATCTGTATCATAAAATCATCAAGACCACCCTTATCAATATCAGGGTTGGCAGCAATTCTTCTTGCCTTCCTTAACATTTCACCAGCAGATCTATTAGATTTTGCTAATTTATTTGCCCAAATCATGTCATCTAAATTTACTTCTTCATTGTTTACTATACGAGCACAGATGAACTCAAGTCTGAGACGATACTTAGTAGAAAGCATATAAACTTATCTTTATGTGTATTTATTTTAATGGATTGCCATTTTTATCAAGCAAACTGAGTCTTTGAATTTGATTGATATTTGATTTTTCTTTTTTCTTGAGTTTTTTATATTGTTTGATGAGTTTTTCAACCTCACCTTTAGAGATTTTAACTTTTAATTCATCTTCAGATTCAAAAAAACCAAGCCCTGCTTTCTTTGTCTCTTCTTTATCATCAACATAATCATTGATGACTTCTTGTATTTCATCTCTGATTAAAGAATTTATTTGTTTTTCTAGTAGTTCATCACTATTCATTTTTTATCAGGACTCCAAAACTTTGGACTTATTCTTCCCTCTGCTTGTGTAATGTTTACCAGATTTTTTTTATACTTGTCATAGTATTGATCAAAGATATCTGATTTTTTACCAGTAGAAACAATATCATAGTGTGTTGTTTCTCCCTGAATATACTCTACCAAAAAAGCGCTTGTTGGTAGAGATCTGTCATTAGACAATGCTGGGTCACAGTCTTCATAAATGACTTTGACTTCAATCATAATCTATCTCCCCATTTAATATCAGGAAAAGCCTTAGATACAATATCTTTTTTAATTTTATATTCTGTTTCAAGATTTCCATCTTTCACTAGGCAAACAATATTTGCCTCATCTGGATGAAGACCTTCAAGTAATTGAATGAACATTGATTCTCTACGTAAAGAAGAAAGAGAATCATTACCACCCCTTACAAAATGATAAAGGTTTTTCCATTCCTTTCTAAGTGAAGTGTGATCAGTGCCTAAAGGAGCTTCATTCTTATTGAATGGAACATTACCCTCAGGCATCACACTAATCGCAGATTCATCATAATTCCAAATCAAAACTGACTTCAACGCATCACATTCATATTGCTTAAGAACTTCTGTTTTCTTTGCAACTGTTCTTTGCTTACTAACAAGATCTAAGATCTCATGCATGAATGGATTTGGTGGAAGTTTTGTAGATGTTTTTGTAGTTGTAGCCATAATAGTATCAAATCAGTGTTTTTATTTATTCTTCCCCTTCAGAGAAATCTTCAAGGGTATTTTCAAATCTTACTGCAAGAATTTCATCTGGTAAAATTTGTCCATTCTCATCAAACATTTCTGGATGAGTTGGGATATAGGTTGAATTTCTCTCATAGACATATTCTTTGAGAAGATAACCTATCACACCCCCAACACATAAAAAAAGTATTGAAATAATTGATGATAAAGTTAGAGTGACTGCTAACATTTTACTCTCTCCTTGGATTTTTTCTAAAGTCCAAATAGAAGTTGAAATAAAACTCTACATCCCTGTTAAGAAAAGAGAACATATTTCCAAATCTTACTTGAAAGGTTTTTGGAACTGCCTTTTTCCTCCTTTTTCTTAAGAGTAACTCCACACCTCTATTGATGTGTGGTGGGTCACTTGTGTTTTTATTTAGAAGATCTTCTTCGTTTTCTTCCTGGTTTTTTTTCTTGCTCATACTTCCATGCATCCTGTAATAACTCATACAAATAATTTCTTATCTTACGTGCTTCTGGTTTGCCAAGATGCCCATAAGCTTCTCTCAACTGTTTATGTTGAGAATCATTTCCACCCTCCATATAATCTTCAAGATCTAGAATTAAACCATTGATTTCAAGAGCTGTAGAACTATCAATAAATTCCTGCACATCTCTTTTAGTTGCCTTTATACTCTTAAGAAAATCATACATGTTAAGCATGAATTTACCTTTGAAAGCATGATCTATAGTGTGTTCAATAATATCATACAGATCCCAGCAATTTTCCATTACACTAATTTGTTTTCCTTTAAAAATTTGACAGTCTCAGAACATCCACCAATGATTTCTTCATCTAAAGTGACTCTAGGAAAAGTTGAACCCTCTCCAAATTCTGTATAAAATTCAGACTTTGAGAAGTCTCTTCCTAGTTTATAAACCACATGTTTCAACTCTGCAAGTTTAAGCACATTAATAACTTTTGTGCAGTAGGGACATCCATCTTTAGAATATACAATAAAACTCATAATACTAATTGTTCTTCTCTAATTTATAAAAAAATTTATTTTCAAATTGATAATCCAACTTTTTGCCAGTCATTATCAAAAATTTCCATTCCCTTATCAGTCAGAATGTGATCATACATTTGATCAAATACTTTTGGTGGCATAGTACAAATTTGAGCACCATTATACCATGACCTAATAGCACGTTGTACATTACGAATTGATGCAGAAAGAACTTGAGTCCTGACTCCATGAATACGATACAACTCAGAGATAGATCTCACAACCTCCAGACCTGCCACTGACTGGTCATCCAACCTACCTACAAAAGGAGAGACATATGTTGCCCCTGCCTTTGCTGCTAGGACTGCCTGAGCAGCACAGAAGATGAGTGTGACATTGACTCTGAATCCAGAATCAGATAGTTCTTTGCAAGCTTGCAATCCATATCTAGTGCAAGGAACTTTGATAGTGGCAACATCAGGGAATTTCATACCAAGTCTATATCCTTCATTATACATTTCACCTGCTGTTCCCATCACTTCCATACTGATATTTTCAACACCAATATCAGCAATCTCTTGGTAGACATCCTCTGGGTTTTTACCACTCTTCATAATGAGTGTTGGATTTGTAGTGACACCATCCACTAAACCAGTCTTAAAATGTTGTTTAATAATGCCAGTATCAGCAGTGTCTAGAAAAATTTTCATTTGTTTAAGTAGTCTCTCTCAGATTTATACAGGAAATTAAGGTCTTTGTCAAAATATATTTGTGCTCCCTGAATTAAATCAGGGATTAGCCATTCATGAACTGGTAGACATGCCTGCCAGTTGACTGGTTGAATGCAATTCATTACCACTACTTGAAAGAAGGCTACAAGGTGATTATAAGCACTAGTCATATGACTCAAACCTATCAGGTTCAAATTTAATTATCAGTCTATCCATTCTTTTACCATCAACATCAATAACCTCTTGTCTATGCCATTTACTATCAAGAAGTTTTTCAAGATTGTTGAGTTGTATCTGTGTTATTATCCTCCTCTCTGTTTTTTTCTGCTGAGGTGTCAGTGGTGGTGGTGGGGGTAATTCCATATGGATGTGCTGGTTTAAATTCTTTTTGCATAGGTTGAGATTTAGTCAAATCTCTACGTGACTCATTACTAATAATAATAAAAGCATCTTTATTGTACTTACGAACACCATAAGGTGTTGCCCATTTCTCATTGTAGTTTTCACCCTGATCAATACCAGATACTATTGTTCCACCAATCTCTACAACAATATTATCATCATGGTCCCAACCAAGAGTGCTCATTGTCTCTGCAATTTTAGAAGCAAGCATAAAAAAAGAGGGTGTTTACCCTCTTAGTATATCAATCATTACCTTGTTTGTAAAGGTCTTCCAATTTTTCTCTAGACAGATCCACATACATCAGTTCTTCACCTGCTTCAGGTGCTTCTGGATGACGTGGTTTGCGTGGTTTATTCATCTCAATGTTAATTGATTGTATATTACTCCACATCATTGCAAATGCACCACCAGCAATTGCAGCAAAGCAAACAAAATATATGAAAACCATAAAGTTGTTCATGCTTCTCTTAATTGTTGAATTGATGTCATGGTGTCATGAAGTTCACCAACATCCCTCAATCCTTCTACTGAAAACCAAGGAGCATTGGCCCAACTGAATCCCTCACCCATTGTGCTGTCAGGAGCTGTGATGTACCAATGACATGCTGTGTCTGGTACATCTACTGAACACTTAGACCAATCATCACTCCACTGTGGTACTTGTACCCACATTAGTGCAGCAAACATAATACTGAATAGTGATTTAATCATTTGTGAGTCTCCGTTTTATGAGGTGATCTAGTGAGAAATTACCCCCACCATTAAGAATAATACAAGCACAACCTCCCCAATACAATACAAGTAGTTCAAGAAGGTAGATATTAAATCCTGATGTCACAATAGCATGATAGATTCCAAAGGAAACTGTGCCTAAGATTGCCAGAGCACCTAGTCTGGTGCCCAATCCAAAGATAAGTAACCAACTTCCAAAGATCTCAGAGAACGCTGCCAAGTATGACATTGTTATTGGAAAGGGAATGTGAAGTGGTCTCACAAAAGCATCAGCAAAGTTTTCAATGCTGTCTAGTTTTTCGTATCCATGATGAATAAGCATGATGCCTATTGACAAACGAAGTAACAAGAATCCTAATGACTGAATCACAATGCATTACCTCTTGGTAATACTTCTTCTGGGAAGATGAAGTTCTCATGTGGTTGATCAACAGGTGCCAACCATGCACGTAATCCTTCATTCAAGAGAATGTTCTTTGTATAGAAAGTTTCAAACTCAGGATCTTCTGCTGCACGAATCTCTTGAGATACAAAGTCATAAGCACGTAGATTAAGAGCAAGTCCAATAATACCGATAGAACTTGTCCAGAGACCCATGACGGGAACAAAGAGCATAAAGAAATGCAACCAACGCTTATTACTAAACGCAATCCCGAAGATCTGTGACCAAAAACGGTTCGCTGTAACCATCGAATAAGTTTCCTCCTCTTGCGTCGGTTCAAAGGCCTTAAATGTGTTGGATTGTTCTCCATCTTCGAATAGGGTGTTTTCGACAGTTGCTCCATGGATTGCAC
>Ga0181400_1000170_pt1 | contig 26414 bp, 22 predicted proteins | sample 23SPOviralmetaG_FD_130129 | JGI IMG/M metagenome (GOLD analysis project Ga0181400, IMG submission 130129) | Marine viral communities from the oligotrophic San Pedro Time Series (SPOT) site, San Pedro Channel, CA, USA - 23 SPOT_SRF_2011-06-22 | ecosystem: Environmental > Aquatic > Marine > Strait...
ACAGCTCACCTACTTCTTCGTCAATGAGACCAAGATACATTTTGTAGTTTGCTTCACTTGGCGGCTGATCGCAAGCCACAGCGAATGTGTCAATATCTCTAAATACGTTTGTCATGTAATCCTCTTAGTTTGCGCCGAAATCTTCTGGGCGTATTGTTGCGACATCGCCATCGGCATATTCACCGCCAATGCGTACATCATTAGGTTTGTCTTCTGCATATGCTAAAACACTTTCTGCTTCAACCATTCTCATTTCAACTTCACCTACGTCGGTAATATCAAGTTTCATTCCTCTAGTCCAACGACCGTGTTCGACAAGTATCCAATGACCAATTTCATATTCGTCTTTGTTCTCAGGACCTTTGGAATATACCTTACCCCAACGAGGATAAACTCCTCTTGTCTGGCCGTCATCACTACTAATGATTAATCCGCTTGCAGTTTTTTGCTCGCCAAAGTCCATATCAGTTACAAGAACTCTATTTCCTATAGCACGGAGTTTATCAGTCTTAATTGAATTAATATTTATTGCCATTAACTAGTCACCTTTTTGTACAAAATTACCGTCTTCGTCTTCGATCCAATCGTCATTGTCTACTGCTTCTTCTGGTGGCATAAACTCTGTACGTTTTACTGGATTTTCGTCAGCTTTATTAGGGTTAGCATTTTCATAATAACCTTTTAATACATCCTCACGACTTCTAATAACTTGTCCGCCTGGACCTAATTCATCGCCACGAGCATTAATTTTTGCATTGCCAACTGCTGGAGTCATTTCATTACGTTTTCTTAGTAAATCCATGTCAACTTGTTTACCTTGCATAGTTTTATAAACTTTTGCGCCTTTTGTTTTCTGTACCATATTAGTATCTCCTAAATGTTATATGCTTACTTATCTCAGGAACTCTCTCCAATCCAGGCCAAACTGGATTGAATTTATCTTGTGTACACCAATTAGATATAGCACGTATGATGCTACAGAGCTACCTCTACCTACACCCCATACAATATTGTTCTCACGCATAAAGTCTACAAGATAAACCATATACCGTAGTAATGGTAGCATACCTCGTTTGTTAAACTCTGCATATTCTTCAAAGTAACGTGTAAGTTCTTCTTGTGTTTTACATTTATCTTGTAAAAATTTTGAAATATCTAAATTCTTATATTCATCAGGCATAAACCATTCTGATTGTAATGCACCGTCAAAAGTCTTTTCGTCTACATCTAATGGAATATACTTTTGTAGTTTGTCAAAGCCTTGTTCTTCCATAGCGGCATTGAACTTGTCTACATCATCGTCTGCATCGCACAACACCACATGTACTTTATCCGCATGACCACTATAGATCATGTCAATTAAATCTCTATTGGAGAATCGTGGTATTCCGAGGTCGTCAGTTTTCATAAGCATACTTGTATTTTACGACACTTTTATAAGATTGTCAAGTCCTGATTCGCCATTATCTTGTTGCTGTCGTAATAAAGCAGAAGCTCTGCGTGATCGAGCTTCATCTTTAAACATTTCGAGTATAGTTGCTACTTGCTGTTGTAGTTGTGGATTTTGCGTTGAGAAATATTTACGGCCTAATTCTGCTACCTTGTCTTCAACTTCTGAATCAGATAGAACGCTAAAATCATCTACAAGAGGATTAAACATTATATTGTACTATACGAACCTAAGTAATTTAGATGAACATTTTGACCTGCGTCTGTGGTCCATGCTTCAATTAAAATTGGTTCAGTTAAACTAATCATTGATGTTGTTTGAACATTTTCTCCGTTAGCTTGCGGCCAGTTAGCTGAAGTTACTTTTATAACTCCTGTTCCTGGTGCTTGCCAAGTTACCTCCGCACTTGGAGTTCCTCTCAATGCCATTGTTAGTTTGCCGTAGTTACCTGTTGCGGGCCACGAATCTAAAATTAATACTAACGAGTTATTAACAGTGACGTTTTGAAATCCACCATCTGTCCATTCAATTGTTGTATCGGAAGATAAACTTCCTGTATTGTATGCTTTTTCTGCTGTTGCTTGAGTAACAGAATTTTGTATTATATTCCCATTGAAATTATTATTTCCATCTACTCTAGCGGCATTTGTTAGCAAGTCAGTTAATTCTGTGCTTGCATTTTGCATACCTGTTTTAATTGTTGAGAAGTTATCACGAAAGCCTTGACTATCGTTGTCTTGTCCTGCTACCGGATATTCTTCATCTATTTGTGTAAAAGTTACTGTACTATTGGCCATTTAATATCTCCTAAAATTATTTATCGTACTTATACATTGTGTCTGTAATTTGCGAACAGAATATATTTAGAGTTACTAGTTTCTTTTGTGCTATCCATAAGATACCTATCTACATCTAAATTAAACTTACTAAAGTCAAATCCGCTATTTTTAATAGCACTCAATACAATTTGACTGGTTCCCGGTTTACAATAGCATAATACAATAGCTGGTGTATACCCTAGTTCATTAACGCTACCAGGTTGAGATGATCTCATCCATAGTGGAACAAACTCTCTGTTTGTTGCGCCTAGTCCTCTTATATTATCACGCATGTTGTTTATGTTGCTAATATAACGTTTGTTGTCTAAACTTTGCGATGCATCAATTTGAACATTATCTGTTTTAATAGTATTCTCATATTCAGGTCGCCTAGTTGCCACAGGTCCTAAGCCTTCGAGTATTTTTATTATATTACTCTCTGTGCGTTGGTCAACTACTATTCCATCTTGCCACTTGATACCTTGTGTACCATCATCTCTAGTTTCAAGATAAAACTGATCACCAAATGTTACTGTAAATGGTCTGTTTCTTGTAGTTATTACAAACTGTGGTTTTACATCATAATCATAGTAATTGTTTTTAGAACTTGTACTAGTTATGTCCGATGTAATTTTGTTGTTTGTGTCAATTATTATTTTCTTTCTAGTTCTACCTGTAGCAGTATCACTAGGATCTTTAACTTCTAAGTATATCACTTCGTATACACTAGTATTCGTTCCAGGTACGTTAGCAATAGCAGTTTTTAAATCACCTACTCTGTATTGTTTTCTTTTGTGGTTCTGCGCTGTTGCCGCTACAAACTTATCTAAGTCAACACTTTCAATGCCAGCATATGCTAACATCTTAATTTCTCTTTGGATACCAAAATTTGGATCCTGTGGTCTGTATATATTTTCAGGAATAAAAATTTCAGGATCTGCAACAAAGTTAGAATACTCTGTGCGTATGTCTTGCTTTAGTAAAGGTTTTAAATACAAGTTATTATATTTCTTTGTTTCAGGATCATTTACTTTAATAGTAAACTCTTTCTTAGCAATGCTATACTTGTATTGATCTTCTGCATTAACTGTAAATTTATATTCTCTATCAATTGTAGTATCTGCACCGTCAATGATAATAGTGTCGTTATCAAAAACAATTAGTCCAAACTTTTCATATGAAAACTCTGCCCATAATGCACTGTCGTTTGTAAATATATTTGAACTTGTACTTAGATGATCACTCTGTGTAACATATAACTGTCCATTATCTTTTACAACATCTCCTGCTTTATAGTTTCTACCTCCACGCCAAACACTCTTGTATACGTTTTGTCCAAATGCATTTACTTTGCCTACAATTTCTCCATCGTATGATAATTGTAGCCCTGGTGGAAGTCTGCCACTTTCTAAACTATACAATACTCTACTGTTTGGTACATTAGTTTCTGCTTCAACTCTAAGTACACTAATAATATTAGTATTAATAGTACCAAGGTCGCTTATAGATTTCCATGTTGTTTTACTGTTAATTTCACCTAGCAGTCTTAGTGTAAACTCTTTTGATGTACTTGCATTTTCATCAATTTGATCTGGTGTGTATCTAGTTGCTTTAATAGTAAATTTAAATTGTTTTGTTACTTCAGTTTGATAAGGTACACGCCCTGCAATATCTCCTGTTGATGTATCTAATACCATACCAGGAGGTAATATACTTGATGTTAAATCAGCATTGTTTGCTAATAGTTCATAATTAACAAAGCCAGTTTGTGTGTTAGTATCAATAATATCTAACGGAATAGTAACATAGTTGTTTGCACGTTTAACACCTAAGTCACCCGGCGTAATCCAAATAGGTGTTCTAAGGTTTGTATTATCTGCTGTAAACGTTCCTGTACCAACTTGTAGTATAGTGTTATCAACTCTGAAAAAGTCGTCCCCAACAACAAATACTCTAAATGTACGTCTTGACACTGTATCGCCGTCAGTAACACTAACTGTAAATTGATAAAATCTATTTAATTTCTTAGGTGGTTTTTCTGAATAGTTAAAGTCCCAAGTTGTAGTATCGTAAAAGAAACTGTCAAAACCGTTAGTTGATCTAACACCAAAGTCAAATCCGCCACTTATTAAATCGTATGGAACTGTATCATATGTTCCATCACTGTATTGCAATCCTTTTTCAATAGCAAGTAACGGATCAACAATACCAATAATACGTCCATCATCAGTTAATGATGTTCCTGGAGGTAATTCGCCATCGCCGTCTGCTATGTAATATGTAAGTACGTCACCAGCAATTAAATCATCGTCAGTTGCTACTAATTGAAATTCAATAGGGCTACTGTCTAGTATATAAAACGTATCATTATTGCCAACTGGAAGTAGTCCTGGATCAGTTTGCCATTCAGGAGCATCAGGACCTGATACTGTTAATTTAAAAGTTCTGTCTCTTACTTGAGTATCTAGTGTAGCTCGCAATACAAATCTATATTCAATTTTACGAGCAACTTCGTATGGAGTGCCTACTATAGAATTATTTTCAAGACGCATTCCTAGCGGTAACTTACCGCTTATTAATGTTGCTACTGCACGAGATAGGACAGGTAGCGCAACTTGAGTTGTTACTTTTTCCTCAAGCTCTGCTAATAATGTATCTGATTTTGCTGTCCAAAGTTCTGCCATATTTTATACCCTTAACGGAATTATACTATATACCCTAAATCTACAGTGTTGCCTACATCTGGATCAACAGTCTGAAAATCTAAGTCTACTGTATGGATAATGAATTCAAGTGCATTAGTATATGTTTCTCTAACATTACCAAAATCAAACCCAGTTAAATAGTCACCAAAGTCTCTAATATCATATCCGTATACTAGTCCTTCAACATTTGCGGCAATACCGCCTTGTCCTTGTATTGTGTTTGCTTGTAGTACATTAACTTGTGTAATGTTTTTATTGTTAGCACTTAAATTAGCAGATAGTGTTGGTGCAGTGTCTTGGCTTACAATACCTACAGTATCTAAATCAACAAAAATTGTTTGGCCGTCGGTTCTAGTGTTAGTTCCTTCACCGCCTCTAACATTCATTGTCTGTCCTCTTGAAACTGTAAGAGAACCACTGTCAGATACTACTAATAATTGGTCTAAACTGTCTGCACCATTTAATGTAATAGTATTTGCTGTTGAACTAAGTGTTATATTGTTTCCACCTACTAGTCGTTTAAATCCATGTACGCCTGCAATTTTACCTCCGTACAATCCATCGCCTAAACTACCTAAGTTTTCAACATTAAAGTCTTCTACAATTCGTAAGTCTAATTCTTCAAAGTTATCGTTAATTTTAATAAACGCATCACGAAGATCATCACCAGTTCCGTCGTTTGCGATTGTTCCTGTGTTAATGTATGTAATTGCCATTTATGTCTCCGTTACCATGTATCACCCGACCATGCTATTCTCTTCCAAATATTTGTTATAGAATCATGATCTGCTGTGCAATAATATATGTATGATCCGTTAAATGCAATCATACCTTGTTCGTCACCTGCAACACCAATTGAAGTAACTGGTACGCTGGCACTAGTAATCTTTACTTTGCCTGTGTTTGATGCTAGTGTTAATGTATTTGTAGCAGTTAGGCTAATTGTGTCGGATGCCGCCGCAGTAAATGTTGTTGCGTTTGGTATACTTAAAAATCCACCTGGTACTAAATTAATACCACTGTCACTTGTAATTCCTAGTGCTGAGCCAACTCTATCAATGTCACCTGTAACTGTTCCGTTAATTCGATTGTTAACGCTGTCAACCATTACACTTGAATCATCTGCAAATACCGAACCTACAACATCTCCTTCTAAACTGCCAAAGAATTTTCCTTGTTCTGTATCAACTAGTATTGAACTATCGTTGCTTGTTATATGTCCTTTTAGTTCAATGTCATTGTTAACAATTAATGCATCTGTATCAAGAGTTTCAAACCAACCTTTTGTGAATCTAAATATATGTGATTTTTCAGCCGGTATAATTCCGCCTATTGTTTCTGGAGCATCTGATAAGCCGCCTAAATAAAGTTTAGTCCAAGTATTATCATCGCCTAAGAATGTATATTTGCCGCCTAGTATTGTTACTGATTGTGATCCACTACCTGCACCAGCATCTGATATTCTTAGTTGTCTTGACTGTGTAAATATTGCTTGGTCAATGTTTACTGCTAAGTTAACACCGTTGTCACTCCAAGTACTTGACAATGGATTGTATGCTCTTAGATTTAAACCTCTAGTTCCTAAACTTTCGGCTACTACTCTACCGTCACTTGCAGATATTTTTGTAAGTGCGTCATTACCAGCACCAATAAATTGTATTTCACCATCTATTTTTGGATTAGGAAATCTATCAGCAACATGATCATATGCAACACGATCTGCATCATCAGCAATCAAACGTCCATTCAAGTCACCTGTGTTGTTAACATCAATAGTTAATGTGCCGTCTGCTATACTTTCTGCTGTAACATAGTTAGGAACATTTAATAAGTCTGTAAACGATCCTGTTGTAGCTACAGTTGCTAATCCTGCAACGTAAGAAGCATTTAATCCTGCAATGTTAGCGGCATTTACAACAAAGTCGTTTTCACTAGCAAAGTTAGCATCATTAACTAGTTGACTTAATGCACTTGGTATTATTGGCTTGTCAGTAATATCTGCCCAAGCATTACTTGCGCCTGTTGGTAAGTTAGTAAGATCATTATAGTCTCCACTAAACAGTGTTGGTCTATTATCTAAGTCAGCGTAGTCATTTGATATTGCTACTGCCGCTATCGAACCTCCACTAGCATTTATATTGTTAACTGTCAGTGTGTCTGCAACTATCGTTCCGGACGCATTAACATTAACCACATCAACTATACTACTTCCTAGTAGATTTAAATTATCCCCTGTCGGAAGTTCTTTGATTTGTTTGTCGCCTGCGGCGTCAAAAACTAGTGGAAATCTGTTTGCCATTATCTATGTTCCTATTTTATATATTTATCGTGTTTGTTACTTACCGACTAATACTTCAATAATTCCTTTGCCGTCCGTATCTTTTGCTTCTACTGCTTTACCAATAATTGTTCCGTATTGTGGACTATTATTAACCATTGCATATCCTGGTATAGCACTGGATACAAGTATATCACCTTTAGCAACTGTACCAAGTACCTTACATGGTACACGCCCTGTTAGTGCAACACCTATTACGTGATCACCTTCAAGTCCACTGTTCATCAAGTGTGCTGGATTAGTTGTAACAACACCTGCAACTCTGTGATCAGCTTTTTTATCAGTTAGTGTAATTTCAGCATCGCCGCCTAATACAACAACTGTACCTGATTCGTAATCTGCATCAGCTAAGTAGTTCTCTGCCAAGTCAGCATATTTTGCATTAGTAGCTGTACCGCTGAATGTTGTACCATATACTGTACTCCATGCCGCTGACGCACTACCTAAGTTACGTGTACCAGTTGGAATAATATTAGTATCAACACTACCATTCATTGATATAGTATCTGCGCCTGCATTACCTAAATCAACATTGCCTGTAAATGATGCTGTTGTACCACTTACGCCTGCACTAAATGTTCCTGATGTACCACTTATAGCTCCTGCTGAGAATGTGCCACAACCAAGTGTACCATTTACTTGCGTAGCACCAGTGCTTGCATTTACAGTAAATTTATTAGCACCAATTTCAAAGTTTACATTTGATTTAACTAACGCCTGAGTTGTTACTAATGATTCTGTTCCATTTGCAATTACAACAATTGAACCAGCCGCTGAATTTGTAAACGCACTTGGTCCACCTAATGAAATACCTGTTGGCGCCGCAGTTCCTTGCTGAGAATCTAACGCTTCAATAAAGTTTGTGTAGTTCCATTGTGATGCTACATAACCTTTACCAGTAAGTGCCGCCACGTTACCTTGTGCAGTACTTTCACCAGTTACTCCTGCTGTACCAACGTTCAGTTGTCCTGGCATATCAACTCTAGGCTGTATTGCCGGGTTACCTGTGCCATCTGCTTCAAGTACTTTGCCGCCGTCCATTGTAGTAAATATTACTTTGTTACCTGAGGATGACAATACTATGTCAGTTGGTGTACCACCAAGTACATAATTAGTTGCTTGTAGTGTACCATTTGAAGTTCTTCTAGCAATACTATCATTTGATGCACCAGTACTAATTATTGTTGTACCATATACGCCTTCTGATTGTTTTACTAGTGCCGCGCCAACAATACTTTGTCCTGCGGCAAACGCTACTGGAGCACCTAGTAGTCCTGTTGTACTTCCTACTACTGCTGATCCGTTAAACGTTCCAGTTACATTTTCAATTCTAATAGTATTTTCTGATTCTACTCTACCTTGTACAGTACCACTTGCACCAGTTGCCGATTGTGTTATAGTTTCGTTATCAACTACACTTACATTACTTGCAAAAGTTAATATTGTAGCTGTCTGTGCTACAATTTCACTATCTTCAAAGTCAGCATCTAATAGACCAAAGCCTTGATCAACTATAGTTTCAAACGGTACTTCTTCAATTATACCTGTTCCATCAGATGATCTACCTAATACAGTATCTGTTGCAATTTCTTCAATCTTATCTACTGTAATACTTCTGTCTTTAATACCAATGTATCCACTTGCATTAACTGCTGTTACAGTAACACCACTCTGTGCTTGTGCTACTCTTTCAACCCCGCCAAGTATTTCAGCTATTTGAATAACGTCTGCACTTGCAACAAAGTTGTCCGATGTTCTAACTGTACAAAGTGTATTACCTACTATAGTATTAACAACTCTACCACGCTGTGTACCTTGTATAATTACATCACCTGCGTTTGCTGTTAATCCATTTGAAAGTGTAAGTTGTATTTCATGTGCAAACGTACTAGCATCAAATGTTGCTAATCCTCTGCTAGATTGTCCTACATCATCACCTGTACCATATAGTCCTGTACTGTCTGCTGATGGTTTTGCTCTTTCCATTAGCAACTTACTTTGTGCAATACTTGCAGTAGCGTTAATATCTGCATCAACTATTGATCCGTTTTCAATTTGGAAGTTAACTTCTGCAATTGGATCAGTTAATGAGTTTGCTCTAACACCTGCTGTTCTTGTAAGTGATACATTAATAATGCTGTTAGCATCTTCTCTAGCATGACCAACTTCATCAAATGGACCACGTATAATAGTTGCACTAACAGTACTCTTAGTTAGTGTACCTACTATAGCTTCAGCTTCATTAAAGTCTACACTAGGCAGTCCTGATACTGGTCCTGTGCCTAGTTCATATGTAATAACTGCAATGTTGTTACCTGGTTCTAGCTCACCAATAATTTCATCAGTAGTTGTAAAGATATCTACAATGGTTGCTTCTTTTGTACCACTTGCATCTCTTACAACATCGCCAACTTCGTGTGTGTCACTACCGCTACTATCTTCTGGTAGTGTTGTATATGCTTTGCTTAAACCTGTGAATACTACAAGGTCGCCGCCTTCAACTCTGTTTGTTGCGGTATTTCTTACAGATTCAAAACTATCAAATTCTGTAATCTTTGTATCAACGTAATCTTTGTTTGCCGCATCTGATCCACCATCTGGGTTAGCAACGTTTGTTATTTTATTTGCTCCCATTTGTAAATCACCTGTCATTTCAGGTGTTCCACTTAGTGGTAAAAATCCAGTACCAATTGTACCAGCTACACTGTTATCGTTTTTGTCTCTACCTAAACGTTTGTTGATGTATGATACGATAGCTTTTTCTACTGGTACTGCTGTATCTGATTCATCTGCCATTGAGTCATCAATTGAAAATTCATCAATTGTAACACCCTTTTTAAATCCAAGTGCGTTAGCACCTGTAATACCAATCTCACCTGAGAATTTAATACTACCTTGTCCTTGGTCAACTTCAAAGAACTTACCAACACGGAAGAAACCAAATTGGTCTGTACTCATCCAAAATACTCTACCTTTACGTCTTTCCCAAACTTGCGCACTTGATGCGTTTGGAGAATCTGTATAGAATGGTGCTAGTCCGTTTTCAGGATCACCTAAAATAACATTTGGATAGTTACTTGCGTTAAATCCACCTGTACCAATCTGTGTAAAGTCATGTCCAGTTGCACGACATAGTGAAATACTAACTGTAATTTCTGCTGACTGTTTGTTTGGAATAGTAGCACGTAGTATCTTATTTGCTGTAAATGCTGTATTAATACCTTGTGTTGCACCACTTGTTAAATCGCCACGTGCCGCACCGTATATTGTAATAAATGCTGGTGTAGTTGATGTTGCCGCAATAGTTTGTGCTGACTGATCTCTAACATAACCAATGGCTACTAATGTTGCCGCTTTTTGGTTACTTCTTACAACATATGCATTACCTCTTTGATATGAAAGACCTGCTGTAACTGCATTATAGTTTGTACCTAATGCAACATCGTATGCAATAGCATCAATCATTAATCCAACATCACGTTCACACTTAGCATCGTCATATTGTAACTGTGTATAGTTTGTATTGATAAAGCCAATTGTGTTTGATTGTATAGTTGCTTTGTTTGCTAATAGTGAACTATTTGCTGTACTGTACTGTGCGTCTACCCAACTAATACTTGGAAGTACTGTAGCTGGTAAGTTTGACAATCCTTCGTCATTAATAACACCTTTAATAATGTTTACTAATGCTTCTACTTCGTTTCCTTCTGTTGCTGTAGCACCTGTTCCGCTAGTGTCTTGTACTACTATAGCCTGTAATGGTGTTACTGCAACTTCTGTCACAACCTTTTCAACTACTTCAGCTAGGTATGTATATGCATCAACAGTAGCAGTTTTTTGTCCTACTCCTAATTGTGATGCCGCACCTACAAAGTATGCTTTAGCATTTGTAGTTGTACCACTGTTACCGCCATATAATACATCATAACATAATGCATCAACAATGTATCCAACATCACGTGAACAATATGCTTTGTTCATTGCATTGTATACTGATAAGTGGTTTATTTTAATATGTTCTAATATTTCTGCTTGTATAAATGCTTTGTTTGCAATCAATTGATCTTTAGCATTTACTTTATTTGCAGATCCACCTGTTGGTGCAGGAAATACTAATTCATCTGCTGATACACTTGTACTTGCTTGTCCGTTTTCAAGTATGTCAATAATTTCACTAAAGCCTGCATTAGATCTTTCTACTGATGGACTTTGTGTAAATCTAACAATCTGATGTGATCTACCTTCCCAGTTGAATACCATACCGCCGGAGTAACCAGTTGCTGTTGGAGCCACTCCAATACCGTTAGCAATAACGTTAGTAACAATATTCATTAACGTTTCTACTCTTGTGTCTGCATCTACTTCTGGAGCTGTACCTGTTAAATCTTGTGTAACACCATTAGTATTAATTGCTGTCCAAGCAGTTTGTGCTAAAATATAATCTGCAACAATTTCTTTTGCTTTGTTTACTGCCGCAATAGTTTCTACAGTTTGACCTGCTACTCTACTTACTGCACCAATCCAATATGATAGTGCCGCTTCTACAGTCTTAGCATTACCGTCGTGCTTGATATCGTGATCAACTGCACTTAGTATCATGCCTATGTCTCTGTAACATTTAGCTGAATCATAAGTTAAACTTGGATACGTTGCATCAACAAATGCAACTACTTCTTCTTGTACAAAAGTTTTGTTTCTTAAAATTAAAGAACTTGCATTTAAATCTTGTAGTATTGCAGGTGGTTGAGTATTATTAATATCTGTTTGTAAACGTTTAACTTCTGTTTCATCAATAACAAAACCTTCTGCCGCTGGATTAATAGCAATTTGTAAGTCACCTATGTCGCCACCTTGACCGCCTGCAACATTTGCACTGTCAACTTGCATTTCAATGTTATCGTATTCTACTTCAAATGTTACACTAACACTTTCATCTGGTAGTGACTGTCCTTGACTATCAAAGCTACTAAACGCAATTGATCTGTAAGTGATGTCATCACTTTCGTCAAAGTTAATAGCAGTAGATGGACGAGTTACTAATTGATCTTGATCTCTTACACCATCAAATCTGTGTGTTGATGCATGTCTATATTCTATAAACGCACCGTTAGCAACATCTTCTCTTACTTGACTAAAGAAGTCTCCGTTAGTACCTTCTGGGGTACCACTAATTTGCATTTGATAAATTGTGTTGTTGTATCTACCAACTGGTATTACACTAGTTCCATCTGATCCATATACTTTGTCAATTGTAAATGCTAGGTCAACAGCACCACCGCCGCCTAAAGCACTGTCTGCAATAGTTAGTGAGTTGCCATCTGCATAGCCTGATCCACTTTGTGTTACTTCTATTGTAGCGGCACCGCCTGCACTAACAACTACTTTGAATAATGCATCACTTCCAGTTCCGCCTGTTGCTGTTACATTATTATATGTACCAACTGTTCTACTAGCATCTGCTCCGCCAATTCCTGTAACAGTATGTATACCTGAAATAACCTTATCACCTGGATTTGTACCGTCACCTAAAGACTTTGCAACGTTAATATTGTATTGTAATGTTCCGGCAGCACCTGGGTGGTTAATAGTAATTACTGAATTGTTTTCTGGTAAGCGTTTTAAATCTGTAATATATAATGAATTTGATTCGAATGTATTGAGGAAGGATCCATCTTCAAACCATCTTACAGCTCTTGCTGGTTGTGACATATCTCCACTGTATACAACCTGATCTGGAATTTCGTTTGGATCAGCACCTTCAGCAACTAAGCCAAAGTTACCATAACCGTTAGAACCGTTTAGTGATCTAATCTCTGAACCATTAGCCGCATAGTATGCCGCATGGCAGTAGTATGTAAACATACTAACCATTTCAGAGAACGCACCGTTTGTAGTTACAAGAGCGTAACCTAAGTCGTTAATCTGTGTAAAGTCGTTTCCGAGCATACTTCTGTTACCAGCAGTTTGCAAGTATAAGTCTCTAGCAATATCACCTGGACGATCTTCAAACAATGATTCATCAAATCCTGCATTGTTGTTAGATGTTGCATCTAAGTAAATTTTACACCAACCCTGTGATTGGTCGTAATCTGATATAGCATTAACTTGGAAACGTCTACCTTCAATATAGAAAGGACATGGTAATTCTGGTTCTCTAATAAACAGACCTTGTCCTTCTTCAGAGCGTACCCAAAGTGTGTAGTTATTAATCTTACCACTTTCAGCACCGTTACCAACATCAATAGTTGTTGGAACACTCATAGGTAAGTTACCTACATAAGCGTCAACAAACATACCACCAGCAAATATCTGAGCATTAATACTCTTACTAAATGATGATCCTGTTTGTACATATGGTGATTTAGTTAAAATTTGTCCTGCTGGGTCAAGTACACATAAGAATCCGCCGTGTCCTTGTACAGTCATGTTACGTAAGATACTAGCATCGTTCATCAAGAACACATCCATCTCATCATTACGTTTAGGTGGATTAAAGCGTCTATCAAACGCATATATTATTCTATCAACTAAGTTGTTTACAATAGTTCCAGTACCTGATTCAGCTACACCGTACTTAAAGTCTGGTGCAATGTATGAACTATTACCTGTGTTTTGTAGAATGTTTGATGGGCTGTATGCTCCTTGGAACAATCTGTTCATAATAGTTGCTGTGTATAATATTGCATTTTTAGTAACGTTTTCTTGTCCACCAAATCCGCCGTTATTATATTTTACAATATAACTATCATAGTATTCGCCTTGTACTTGTAATGATTGCTCATCATCGCCAATTAATAAATCTTTACCAATTGCATCAGCAATAAGTCCTGTATCTCTTTTACACTTAGCAATGTTATATGTAAATACTGCTTCTGGACTAGCATCAATAACTGTAATTGCACTATCTCTAATTGTAGTAGTTGCACCAGCAATGCCAGAGTTGGCTGCCACTAGTGCTGAATCTAATCCTATTAGACTTGGGAATGTTTCTGACGCTAAGTTTAGCAAGTTATTGTTATTGATATTTGTACGTAGTATTTCAACTAAGTTAGAAACTTCAGTACCTTGTGTTGCTGTAGCAGGAGTTCCAGCAATATCTTGTGCAATGCCATTACCTGTTGTTGGAGTAACTGCAATATTTTGCACAATATCACTAAACACACCTTTTAAATGTTGCAACATTTCTACTGTTGCTTGTCTGGTAACAATTTCTAAACGCAAACGATCACCAATAAACATATCTTTAGTGTATTCAACTATTGCTGTGTTTGAGTTATACATAATGTCATATGCTACTGCATATGCTAAACAACGTGCATCACGTAAACGAACTTCTTCGTTAAAGTATTTTCTAGGACTATTTAATTTTAAATATGCTAATGCCTCTTGAGCAATAAAATCATAGTTAGCTACAAGTCTGTCTTTTGCATTTTCACGTAGTGGATCAGTTGTGTTAACAGTATTGTATACTGGAAGTGATGCTGAATTATCTGTATCCATTACACCATTTTGTATAATGTCAATGATTTCATCAAACGCCGCTGATGCTCTAGTAGTTGCATCTGTTGAACTAACTATTGCTGGTAAGCCGTTAACTAATCTTTTTGCTTCAGTAAGACCTACAACCCATATGCTTTTTAGTTGTGCATCTTTATAAATTGTTTTGTCTCTTTGGAATTCTAATCCTAAATATCTTGCATTATATGTAGTATCTAATGCAATATCGTATCCGATACCTGTTAGGATTTTAATTAGATCATCACCAAACTGTGTGTGATCATAAAGTAAATCAGAAGTATTTTGATTAATATACTCAATTACTTCATTTTGAATAAATTCTCTGTTCTCTGCAATAATATTTGCCGCTCTAGCATACTCACCTGCGTTAGTAACTGCAATGCCTGTGTCTACTGGCAGTTCAGGATTTGTTAGGTAATGGTACCCAAAGTAACCTTGCCAATCACCTGTTTGGTTATAGAATCTTGCACCACCTGTTGTAATGTCTAGGCCGTCAAAATATTTGTCTCTATAGGTGTATGTATTTGCATACTGTGATTGTGATACACGATTTTTTGGACGTATAATTACTCGTCTAAATTCATCACCTTTTAATGATACGTTAGCCGCAATCTTAATTGGATAGTCTTCTTCGTATTGTCCTGACTCAACAAATATTGTTACTTGTTCAGTATTAACAAAGTTACCGTATTCAAGATCTTCGCCTTCAATAAAGTCAATTGGTTTTAACAAATGTACTTCAATGTTATCGTTACCATTGTTTGTTGCGTCATTTTGTGTGTAAGTTACAATACGACCTTGCGCACCTGATATCTTACCAACAAGTATTTTACCTGGAAGAACATCTCTGTTTTCAATATTACCTTGGTCAGTAGCACCTAGTCCGCCATTGGCTACAATAACACGATATGTTTTACCGTATGCTACACTTGCACCTTCGTCAATGCCATTTGAAAGAATATTAATAACTAAGTTAAATTTATCTGTTACAGCTTGTCTTGCAACAGGTTCAGCATCATCACCTATATCAAACTTTTGTTTTTCGTCTGTTTGATATACTAGTCCAACATTACCTTGTCCAGCATATGTTGTAAACAATGTACTATCTAATGGTGTTGATAAAGTTTCATCTGTAAATAGTTCTAGTGTTCTTGCTCCTGTAACTTTAACATAATAGAAGTTATCATTTACTTCTGTCATGCCTGATACAGAATCAATTACAATAATATTTTTATCTACAAGTCCGTGATCAATAACTGTAGTTAAAGTTGCAATACTACTGCTTGTAATAGAAGCAACAGCTACTTGGTTAAATCTTCTGTTTAACAATACCTGTTCTACATAATCTCTAGCTGTAGTAATAGCCGCAACAGTCTCTGTTAATTGTCGACCTATTGCAATTCTACCACTTGCACTAGCATAGTAGCTCTCGGCAGCTCTTCTAGTTAAACTGTTTGCTGTTGCTTCTGTTAAACTTGGCGAACGATTAATATCAAATGCAATAGCATCTAATATTAGTCCTAAGTCTCTTTCACATAATTCAATATTATATTCAAAGGTAGGATATGTAAATGCTAGGTATGCTGTTATCTCTCTGATAAACCATTCTCTATTATCTTCAATAAGATTTCTTGCTTGATTAAACAGTGGATTATTAATACCTCTAGAAACAACTTCTGCGTTGGCCGCTTTGTTATCTCTAGTAATTGTTTGCATGTAAGGACCTGGTTCAGCACTAGATGCTTTAATCATTTCCTCTGCACGTTTTGCCGCGGCGTTAATACTTCTATAAGCATAACTCCATGATGTACCATCTTTGCCACTTGGCACGCCACGCATTTTGTCATCACCTGTTGTGCTAACAAATAAGTTTTGTGGACTTGAATAACTTGTGTTATCTACATAAAATTTAGTAGCCGCTTGTAAGTCTTCTGGACTAGTAGTTAATCCTGCTAGTTCTCCTGGGCTATCATGTAATACTAACGGACCTGTCATAGTATCGCCTTGGCGTCTTACTACGCTCTTACGTGGCATTGCTTCGTTTGCTAAGAAGAATCCTTCTAAGTTTGAATCATATCCTGCGTCAGTAAATGTATGTGTATCATTTGCGTCAATAATATGTGTAATGTATGCTTGGTCAGTGTCATCAAGAGCACCTGCTTTTGATCTGTGTACACTAAGCTGACTTGTTGTTTGGTATCTAAGGTAGTATGTAGTATCTGAAATAATAGTAGAAGGGTCTGTGTCTTCTGCTTTGAATACGTAAGGTGTTCCGTTAATAGTGTTATCAAATCCGTGATCAATAACAGTTATGTTACCGCCTGTGTAACTTTGAACTGTTAGTATATACTCTGATGCGTCTACTGGTTCGTCTTCAACACGTATTGGTAATACACCTGCAATATATCTTGCATCTGCATAGCCTTTTGTAATAACAACATCATCTATTGTAAAATCATTTCCTGGGTGTACAGCATTTAATCTGTCAACTGCTGTCTGTGTTATACCAACATTGGCAATAGCTCTTTCACTAGCGTTTAATGGTTCACCTAAACTTGGTGACAAGTCTTGTGCTAATGCTCTAAATGCTGTTGATAATATAATCTTACCAGCTATATCATAACTAATGCTTATACTGTCTGCTTCACCGTTTCCTTCAGCAGAGTCACTTGCAAACTCTTGATATTCTAATGCAGTACCTGCATCATTAACAAGAAGTATTTTTCTTGGGTCTAATATGTTTGGTGTATCGCCTAAGTTTGTAAAACTGATTGTTCCACCAGCTCCAAATACTGCATATAGTTCTTGAAAGTTCTCGTTTACCTTACGAAACGATTCTCTAATACTATCGCCGGTGCCGTCATTACCCTCAACACCAATATCAATACCTTGTTTTGCCATTATCTACGCTCCAGATTGTGATTTTCAGCTACGTTTTAGCTGTTATTGTATGTATTTATCAATGCGTTTTATAATCTTAATGTAAATACATTATGTTCATAAAAGAAATTAAAAGGCAAACCCAACACACACGTATTAGTAAATCCGGCAAGGAACACACTTACAAACGTGAAATGACAATTTGTATGTTTAGATGTGATAATTGTGATACTGAGTTTGAACGCCCTAGAGGATCGATGGATCCTAAACGTTTAACAAACAATTACTTTCACGTATGTAAGACCTGTGATAGTAAGAAATTTGCACAAAAAAAGGGAGTCGAACGCAAACAAATATGGAATATGAGTGCTAGTTCGGATCTCCCTATTGGTAAACTTTAGTCTTCTTTTTTGTAAATTGCCCAAGCACCGTATGCAATAGCGGCATATGCGGCAAGTTTAGCAAAAGGTCCTGCTATTAATACAATAACACCTACTGCAATAAGAGCGGCTCCATCCCAAGATGTACGCTCGTCTAGTCTATTTTTAATCCAATTTTTCATTAGTATTTTGCTCCCCTGTATTTGTTACTACCGCCTTGTGCACCTAAGCTCTGCGGCAAAGTAGTATCTTTTTTTAGAAGTTTGTCTATTGTTGTATATGAGCCTTTGTCAACACGGGCTCCTGTAATCTTGTCTAACTTCATATCTATTGAATAGCTTGTTATAGGGCCTTGAAATAGAATTCTGTTTTTACGTAAAACATTATTATTTGTCCATTCGCTCATAATTAATCTCCTGTGTAAAGTATTTATGTAAATAACTATTCCAATAGGAGAAAAATATGTTTAAATGGTTATCAAAAATTTTAGGAGCTGGTGAACCGACAGCCGTAATGGAAAAAGTGTTTACCGAACCAACTAAAGTGCAAAAAACTGTAGAGAAACCTACAAAGAAAGCGCAGAAAAGTGTGGACCTAAAGTCTTTGAAGAAAGCAGAATTACTTGCTCATGCTAAAAAGAATGGTGTAAAAGCCAATGCTAGTATGAATAAGGCTGCGATCTTAAAAGCAATCAAGAACGGCTAATAACAGCCCTTAGTTGTTCAATTGCAGTTTCACAGCGAGTCAGCTTACGCTCTAATACAGTGATAGCGGCTCGTTGTTTTCTTGACTGCTCTTCCAAGCTAGTTACATACTGAAGTGAAGGTACTTCTTGTTGTGTACCGTCTTCGCCTAGCATAGTAAATCTATCAACACCTTGTGCTTTTAGACCACCTGTAACTCTGTTTGGATTTTTATCAGATGCAGTCGGTAACGAAGGACTTGCTGTTCGGCCGTACATTTTGTTCAAATAGCTCATAGTGCTTTAACTCCTCTTTGTATTTATATAGGTCAATGCTGGCAAGATTCTTACACTTGCTCTCGCACATAATATCTGCATAATCTAAGAAGCTCAAAGCCCAGTCATTAACAAGTTGGTTAGGATAATAGTCGCTGTGCGCTCGTAGTTTTGCCTTCTTGTGACCTGCTTCTAGTAGTGCTGGAAAGTTTGGCATTGTGTCGTGTGCAAAGCCTTCGGGTAGTGCTGTATCTCTGCTGTAAGAATAATGTATAACAGGACGCACACCACGCCAGCTGTCAATCATGCGTTGATATCTATCGTCGGTGGGACGTATATATTCGCCTTCACGGCACCAGTGATGGTGTATGTCCAATACCAATGCGCAGGTGTCGACAAGCTCGAGGCTTGCATCGATGCCCCATTTGTTCTCGTCGTTCTCGATCGTGATTGTGTTTCTCGCCTCCGGAGAAAGTCTTGTGTTAACTGCGTGTTTGATACCGGCTGGACCTTGTCTGCCTGATATATGGACATTGCACTTGAAGTCTTGGAACGATTGGCCATAGCCCATCCATCTGATGCAATTAACATGATATTCAAACTCCTCTATTGATCGTTCAACGATTTCTGGGTTATCACTGGCAAGCACTGTGAACTGACCTGGATGCATGGAAAGTCGCACATCAAGGGCTCTTGCCGTGGCACCGACTTCTGCAAACGCTCTCTCACAGTAAGCCACAACGTCAGGCTTACGCCAATAATAGCACCAATCCCGCTGGGTATAAACAGGAAGTACATCAGAACCGAGCCGTACCATCCGTAGTTCAATTGGAAGACTTCCAACATATTCAATCAACCTTTTGTATGACGCAATGTTGTGAACCATAAGTTCCCACAAGCGTTCTTCAGCAACTTCACGTGTCTGCCTATTGAGCCACTGTACAGTTGTGCTACGAGTATTTAGTGGGCGTTGAATTTCTTCAAGCACTTTCTTCTTCTGTGTTTGATCTGGGTGCATGTACTTACATGCAAAGCCTATACGTTTAGTTACCATTTTCTATATTGTCCGTCTAGTTCGTGTGTGCCTGAGTTTGACCACGCCCATTGTATACAGTTGTACCATGCATAGTCCGGATGTTGTCGTAGTTGTTTGTACCATTGTTTAAATAGTATAACACGTTTCTTAAAGTTTGTCAACGCCAATTGTCTACAACCCATTGATCAGAACAATGTTCTGGATTTGGGTCTCCGTGAAATACACAAACGCAACATTCTATTCTAGGCTTTGCATTGTGTTCTTCAAATTTAAATGTTCGTTCGCCTCGTCTACCGCCAGGTGCAAATTCTCTACTCTTTCGAACTTCCCATTTCCAACTTTGAATCCAACTGTCTGGATATAAAAATGCTTGTTTAATTCTAGTTTCTTCATATAAGTAGTCTTGGTCACCGTGATATTTTCTAACTATTGATGCTCGATCTCTTCTAAATTTTTCCCAAAGAAAATCTAATTGACCTGTTTTAAATCTTACTATGCTTGAATTATACTTTGGCCAATTACTACGCATAGCACGAGTAAAGTCTCTTATAGTACACCAGTGATGTGGTTGATATGTTAATAGTTTATCAATGTTTCCTGATACTACTACATCAAGATCCATATAAAGTATAGTACCTTTAATTGGTAAATCTTTTGAAAACATATATGGCTTACACCACCAACCAGATAAGAAATTAGGCAGTGGTATAATTTTTATATCTTCGTGTAAGTGTGCAGGGTCTTCAGTTAAACAAACAAATGTAAATGGTAATGTACAGTTACGTTTAACCATGTTATATAATTTGTTTACATAATCTGCACTATATTTTTGTCCATGTTTTAAACAAAGTATATAATAGCCGCCTTCGTCAACAGCTATAGGATCAATACCAGCAGTCGCTAGATTTTTTTCGTAGCGTCTCTCTTCCATTAATTGTCTTACTTGGTCTTTCGAAAGACCTTTCTTGTCGAGTTTCGCCAATGTTTATCATGCCTCGTATATTGCTGAGTTTGCTCCATGCTCTGCACATTCAACTTTAACACAATAGCAACGATTGTCTGTTGCTTCTCTAATAAGTTTGTCTGCAAAGTTAAATGCGTGTTCTGCAAATTTCTCTGCACCAACGCCTTCAAATACTCTAATTTCTGCTAGTCCTAAATTTTGTAACATCAACATAGTTTCCATCTCTGGATCTTCGTGATCAACTGCTACTTTGTGATCGAAGTGATCTTCTAACCAAGCCTTGAGTGGCTTCAGTCCACCAAAGTCTACTGCCCAATTTTTATTGTCTAGTTTATCACAACCAAATGTAAATGTAAATGCTAGACTGTATCCGTGTAGTAGATGACAGTGTGAATGATCTGCATTAGGTTGTCTAAACACTGCTGATAAGCCAATGTTGTGTCCGTAATGCTTTGTGCTATAATGTTTTCCCATGTTATACTCCTGTGTAATAATACTTATTATACTACAAATTACTTACGTTGTCAACTGAAACATTTGGAAATTTCCAATTATCTGGCAATGACCAATCATCTGTTTGGTATATAACAAAGTTACGTTTACGATAAAGCTCAAATACTTTACCTATTTGATGTATCCAATATCTTGGATCTACAGGACGTTTTTCTGCACTGTCGTAGTTACTAGTTCCTTTGTATACATTGTTTACAGTTGAAGTTGTACTATGTAAGTCAAACCCTACTAGACGCACTGTAGAGCCCTTACATAGCTTTGCAGACAGTAATACAGCATAAGGTCCGCTCCCCCATTGAAAAGGTTCGTCCCATCTCTGATCACCTTTATACGGAAGTGGCGGAACAGTTCTTACACGTAAAGAATTAAATTGTTTTACCCAATTATCTCTAGTGTACACATAAGATGTTTGATTAACATCATTTTTTAGTGCTTCTTGAACCATTCGTCTATCAACACATATTAAATGATCAACATGGTAATCTCGATAGATTGCATTACAGCCTATCTTAGGTTCTTGTATTTTATTAATGTCTATAGAAATGCGGCTTTCGCCGTTGCCAATTACTAACATATATCTATTTATTTGTACGAGATTCTACGTTTAAATAAATGTTATCAAATGTTTGTGATTTATGTGTTTTGAATATCAAATGTATACATTCGAACTCACCTGTCATACTAACACGATACTCGCCGCCTTCTTTCATATCGCCCGGTACTTTCATGTGCCAACCGTTTTCTACAGCTTCGCCTGGCTTTGTTGCTTGTATGTAGCGTTTTGTAAATGTGTTTAGTTTGTGCGAGTGTGAGCCGTCTGATGCGTATGCTATACCGTGTACTGCTATGCTGTTGCACTGATACTTCTTTGAGCCTACCATATAGAACTCTATGTCTTTGTCTTTTGTTACTGGATTATTTGTAACACCTATTGTTGTATCTGTAAATACAAATGCGTTATCAAAACTCATATACATGATACCTAGTGTGATTAGTGTAAACATACTAAATCCGCTTACTACGTTTGTAATGGCTTTTATTATTTTAAATTTCTTATCTGTCATCATTAGTATCTTGCCCTGGTCTTAATTTTACAACTTCTTCTGCTATCTCTTTAAACTCTTTTCTTACTTCGCCTAAATTTTTACTAGCTCTATGTAGAGTTCTAACAAGTTGCCTGATAGTAAATATTGTCCAAAACCACCATGTTACAGCGGTAACAGCAAATAATCCTAATCCTAGCCAAAAAGCCTGTTCAAAGTCTATCCAACCTCCTGATACCATAATAAGACAGAATATTAGGAATATGGTAGGAACTATCCTTGCGTATAGGTCCCATCTTTCAACTTGTCTCTCAATTTCTTTCTGCTTCAGTTCGTCCAATTATTCACCCTCAGCAATTATGATATATTGCCGAAAGTTTTCCACTCGCCGGGCTTACCACTAGTTGTACAGATCCATCCAACTTTACCTCCTGAAGTTGGATTTGAATTCCATATTATATCACCTTTTTTATAATTTCCAGTTTCTGGTATTGCTGTTCCTACTTCAAACTTTTTATCTTGAAATCTTACAGGACCTGCTACTGTTAAATCTGCATCTGGAGTAAAATTCTTAACTCCTATTCCAACTTGCGATTTAAAAGTTGTTTTATTGTGTACTGTAATATTACCATTAGATTCAATTCCTATTCTAGTAGTATCATCAGTTACAAAATTTAATCCGCCTGTAGTATAAGTACCAATTTTAAATTTGTTATCTTCATCATTGTCAATAACAAATTCGTGATCCCAACTTACTACGGATATTGTGCCATTTGGTGATTCTGTGCCTAAGCCTAAACGCTGTGTGTTTGCATCATAACGAACAAAATTATCAATATTAACATGCCCTTCAACATCAAGTGTTTCAAGTGTGCCAAGTTTCTTTAGATTACTTTTTACAACTGTTGTTCCTAATGTGTCTTGCGATAATACGTTTTGTCCGTTAATCATATAAATTTTATGACCGCGGAGTTCAATACTTTCTGTTGCGAAAAATCTATCTGGTCTTTCTTGAAGTATAAACTGTTTAGTCGCTTCACCGCCGGGCCATAGTAAGCCTTTTCCGTATGCTGTCTTATTGCCTTTTGCGGTAAATTGTAACGGGTCTGTTCTTTCGTTTCTTACATCAGCAGTAATTTCATCTACATGCATACGCTGTGCATGTACTGTTCCTGATACTGTAAGGTCGCCTTGTACTTCAACGCTGTTTGCAATAGTGTTTATGTGAGCTACAGCAACATGTACACCGTCATCATTAACTGTTAGGACATAGTCTGTTGCTTTGTCCTTAATGCCTTTACTAGCAAATTCAGTTATTCTGCCGCCGTGTACCTTATTACCTGATAGTTGCCTATCTAGTATAGTTGGCTCCACTGCTGGTGCGTTCTGTAGATCTTCTATTGCTGTTGCCAGCGTACTTAAACTATTGCGTATATCAGTCATCTGAGGTTCCCGTATTGTTATACAGTATTTATCAGACTACCTTGAGAAGCACTGTATCTGGATTACACCTACCGTTTAATTTGATATCTGTAGTCGGGATGTCATCTAAAAATTTACGTAATTTTACTTTACCTGCATCTTTAAACTCTTTGAGTTGATCTACAGGCTTACGTAACGTCTTTTGTATGCTTGTTGTCTCGTCAAATCCAATAATAGTTGTGCCTTTTACACTTAGGCCAGTGCCTTCTCGCATCAGTCCTTTTGGATCAATACTGCTTGCAATGTACTTACCTAATTTACGTGTTTTTACGTTGAACACCCAAAGTTCATTTGCACCTATAATAGTTGTAGGATCAATTGATGCAAGTGAATATTTAGGATCAGCTTTGCTAAACTTTAACTTTTCTACTACTTTACTTGCTGAACGCTGTTTAGGCTTACGTGGTTTACGTGTTGCTTTTGCTTGTTCAATTATAAAATCAAGTTCTGTTAATAGTGTGTCAATAGCACTACGGAAGGTTTTGATATCACCTTTTTTAATATGTGCATATCCTTCTTTGAGCTGTTCCCAATGATCTGCTTCTAAGAACTCCATCTTGTTTAATTGCCCTTTTGTAGGCATGCGTTCTAAGTCGTTGTAATCGTCAAGTTCATGTTCGTATAATGGTTTCATTTTACGAGCGTGTGCTTGTGTAATACCACACTTTTTAAAATGTGCTTTAATGTCAAAACCCTTAGGGTCAAATGACTTTGGGTTTTCTACCCAGCCTTCTAGCCATTCATCAATCGCTTCGCTCATTGAGTACGATTGGTCACGTATACGCTCTTGTATTGTTGGAACATGTACGTTCTTTGTTTCTTCGGCAACTTCTTTTTTCTCTAAAGCAATCTTTCTGCCTTCTTCGATTGCTTCTTCAACACGTTTTTGTAAAAAGTCCATTGAACTTTTTAATTCGCCGGTAGTGCCTGCTAGGCTCTCCCAATGCTCTGCTTCTTTTTTAGAAAATCGAGGCGCACCCTTCATATCCATACGTGCTACAATACTTGCAGTAATACTAAGAGCTCTACCTGGACATATCTTTACTGCATTAACTTGTTCTTTCGAATATTCGTTTTCAGCCATCCATTGCGGAACATATGCATATAAGTCTGCAGGTTTGAAATGTTCATAATACCATGTATGTGTGCTACGGCGATGTTTGTGTACTTGCTCGCCTGTCCATTCTTCCCAACCGTCCCAATTAGGTTCAGTAAGTTTTGCTCCACGCTGTATTCGGGGCGCCGCTCTAGGCTTCTTGCGTTTTGTCTTTGGCAATGCCATTATGTTCTCCTAAACAGATTATTTTCTTAGTATATAGCCAACTTTTAAAAAAGTCAAGTGTTTTAGATTTTTTCGCCTACTTCAAATCCGCGGAATGTTTTAAAGCGTGGGAATCGTAAACTGTATGTTCCGTCTTGATTTTGTGTTACAGCGTCAGCTCTAACTTCTACAAGATTGCCAATAAGATCATCACGACTATTCCAATAGTCGTCCCTATGAACATCAGTGAACCCACTACCGACATTAACGACAATATCTTTACCATCGTCGGTTCCTTTGCAGACAATCGCTCCAAGTCTGCCTTCATTACGGCCAGTACCTTCTTCAACATCTACTACCTCCAATGTTACTTCTATAAATGGTTTTGCTTTTAGCCAAGCGTGTGTTCGTTTACATTCGTATGGTGCATCGATATCTTTTATCATAACACCTTCATAACCACCGTCTACAGCCGCTTTATTTAACGCTACAAAGCGTTCTTGGCCTTCAGGTGTGTCCAAGTCAACATCTTCCCAATCCAACGCTTGTACGTGCTCTAAGGCGTCTGCATGGTCTTCTACCCAATGCTTGGTAATAAGGCTTCTAAAGCTCTGTGGCTTGTCCCAACTACCTGCTTGAAAGCAACCTAATGGAATAGTATCAAACAAATGCAATACTGCATCACTGTTTTGGACAGTGTCTTTACGATGTATTTGTTTCATAAGGTCTTGGAAGTTAGCACTCATTACTTCTCCGTCTAATACAAGCGGATAAGGTACAGGGTGATCTTTAATTACTGCTTTAATTTCATCAATGATATGATTAAAGTTATGAAACTGTTTTCCGTTACGACTAAACATTTCTACTTTGTCGCCTTGGATAATAGTAATAACTCTTACACCATCTAGTTTAATTTCAATTTGTTTTTTGCCTACCATCTTCTTTTCATGGTTAGCTGAGTCGTGTGCAAGTGAACAGGTAAACGTAGGTATGCTATACTTGCCGTTGAACTTTTTAGCAACCTTGTTTACTGTTTTCTCACTCACACCACAACGCAAATCTTTAATA
>Ga0181400_1000171_pt1 | contig 26347 bp, 31 predicted proteins | sample 23SPOviralmetaG_FD_130129 | JGI IMG/M metagenome (GOLD analysis project Ga0181400, IMG submission 130129) | Marine viral communities from the oligotrophic San Pedro Time Series (SPOT) site, San Pedro Channel, CA, USA - 23 SPOT_SRF_2011-06-22 | ecosystem: Environmental > Aquatic > Marine > Strait...
AGGGCCTTAGTGTAAGTGCTACCATCGACACGACCTGGGGTACACTTTATATTGTGTTCAAGTTCATGAATCGATTGCTCATTAACGGGTTCGATTTCAATGGGCCTGGGTTGGTAGCAGCTCAACACAGTACGGCGAACAAGGAAGCCTATGGCAACTACACTGAGGATTACCAAAAGGGTATTACGGTTAAATTTCATTTAATAGTAACTAACATTTTTTATGAAGTGCGTTAAAGATAGTACTTTAGTTTCATTATAAAGAGTAGATGGACGAAGAGATTATCCTAGATAGGGGGGATACCGAAATCCTTAAATTAGACGAAAATGAACAGGCTTTAATGGATGAGATTCAGATTGCCCCACCTTCTCGACCCAGGCCCAGGCCCAGGCCTATGGTTTCATCCAGACCTCCCCAAATGAATCATCAGGAAGAAATTGATGCGTTCGCTAACCCCACAAAACAATCAGCCCCGCCTAAGCCACCTGCTGAAGAAATAGATTATGGTGACTACGACGACTTTCAAGATGGAGATGCTGATATGGGAATGGGTGGAGGTGGAGGTGGTGGATACACTGAAGAACAACCATCTAAAGGATATGCATCCGTTGACGAAGAGAAGGCGGATTTATTGAATAAACTTGCACGCCTTGAGAAGAAGGGTGTAAACACCAACAAGCGTCTCAACATGTATTCCGGTGTTGACGAGATTCGCACGGAAGTTAAGCGTATCACATATGGAATAGAAGTTGATCAGTCTGTTCGTTTCAGTCGTCGCATGTTAGTTGCATGTGTAACCGGTTTAGAGTTCTTAAATAAGCGTTATAACCCTTTCGAGATTCAGCTTGAAGGTTGGTCTGAAAATGTAATGGAGTCAGTGGAGGACTATGATACTGTATTCGAAGAGTTATACGTGAAGTATAGGAACAAGGGGAATGTCGCCCCTGAGGTGAAATTGATAATGATGCTTGGTGGTTCAGCGATGATGTTTCATCTTACAAATTCGATTTTCAAGGCAGCTATACCCAATGTTAATGACGTATTGAAGCAGAACCCTGACCTTGTTAAGAATATGATGTCAGCGGTGCAAAATACAGCTGCCCAGTCTCAGGGGCAGACTGCTACAGGTAACCAAGATGGATCCTATGAGATGCAGGGACCTGGTGTAGACATTTCGAGTCTTATGGGTGGAATTATGATGCCTCCCCCTCCCCCTATGAACACTAAACCACTCGAGAGCGTTCGTGAAGATCCTCCCATGATTGATGACGATGACAATGTATCTGACATCGTTTCTATTTCGGGTGAATCTACTGGTGGTGAAGTGAAGGAAGTAAATGTTGCAGGAAGCTCTAGTAAAAAAAGGAGAAAGAAGAAGACAGAAATTAATCTGTAGACATAATATAAATGATAGGCTACTGTCCAATTGAGGAGGAGCCCATCACTCCTCCAGCCCAGAGACGGGTTGCGGTCCCTCAGAAGAAACCGATGACAGCGGAAGATACGGAGTGCAACTATGTAGTTATGTTTTTCATTGTTGGTGTGTTAACACTTGCATTGATGGACACTTTAGACAGGTAAATGAAAAATTTCCATTTCCCATACTCATACGATGAGTATGACAAATGTGATTAAAGAATATCAGTTATATTTAACATATGTTGAAACTTTTAAAAAAAGAACTAGATGAACTAGACGAAGCAAATTGGTACGAAGGCCCCGAATATTACAAGTTTAACGGTTTCAATCCCAATAAAAAAACGACAGAAGACCCAGACAAAGAATTGGAATTGTTACGATCAATGTTAGATGGAGGGGTCTTGAACTATACACAATTTACATTTCCTGGGGGGAGGGGGGGGGCGAGGTTGAATACCGATAATATACGCGTTTCAAACAGAGTACATTACCCTCGGGATTTTTTTGGTGAACAAACTCATCGTATAGCATGTATACTTAAAACCCATTACGACGCTGAAGAGGTTAGACCCCGTGGTATATTTTATTATCCTCCAAATGCAGAGTGTTATTGGCACACAAACTCTGACACCCCGGGTAAACGTGTATACCTCACATGGGCTGAAAAAGATAATGAGAGTTTTTTTAAATACCATGATAATATCACGGATAAAATAGTCACAAAATATGACAAAAAGGGGTGGAATATAAATGAATTTGATATCCCAGAAGAAGGATTTTTCTGGCACTATATCGCCACAAAGAATACAAAAAGAAAAAGTATAGGGTTTATGATAGTACCAAAGAATGAAGATATACATATACCACCACTCCACGAGAGAATGAATAGTCCCAAAGAGATGATGTTTCGTGTCGTTTTAAAGGGTGAAGATAAAAATAAAGTAATTGACGATTATAAATTATCTAAACGGATTATATTAGCACATAACGAATCTATAGCTCTAAAAAGGGCATACACAAACTTTCCTTCGGATGAATTTGATATTTATAGGATAAAAAATGTAGAAACTATAACAGAAGAAATAGTAACCAAGAATTAAATCTTTTTTGCCATACTTATCTATAAGGATGGGAAAAGTGATTTGTTTATTTAACCTTTTCGGATAATTCTTTGACGGCTTCGATGAGAAGACCTACAAGACCGTGATATGATACGGCGTAGTAACCATCATCTTTGGTAGTGACGGATTCTGGAAGAACCTTTAACAATTCTTGAGCAATAACACCCGCAGATTCTTTTTCGTTAATTGTATATGTGTAACCTGAAAGTTCTTTTACTTTATCGAGAGCTTTGGGAATTTTGTTAATATCACTCTTTAGACGTTCATCCGACGTGATAATAAAATCACCGGCTGTAATTTCTCCGGTACCGAAAGTTGTATTTCCGATGAAAGTTGGACATGTTATCCCCACAAACTCACCCTGTCCATCAGAAGTTATACTGGCATTTGTATTTCCACCAGTATTTATCTTCAAACCTCCTCTAATCAACATTTCGCTATTGCCATCCCCGGCACCAACTGTCAATTTACATTTTTCGGTATCATTATAGTTCCAGGTTGTATTACCATTGACGCTAAGAATGGGACCACCTGTCGTCGAGGTTCCCCCGATATCCATGGTACCAGCAAATGAACCATTTCCACTTTGATTGATAAAAGCGTTAAAAGCCCCAAGACCAGTACCAACTCTTAAACTTGCGTCAGTTGCATGATAAATGTCGACATGACCAGATGAACCTGTACAATTGATAGCAGATGCCTCTAATGTACCTAAGAAAGACCCACTTCCTGAACGCGTAAATTCGACCTTTTTAGTATTATCATCATCAAACATAGAAAAGGTTCCACCTCTTTGTTCAACATCGTTATTCAACGTCATAATTCCACCGAACGATGAGGTATCCTTAAACTCGATTGGGCCGGCGAATGAAGAAGTAGCAGCAGTCGAAACACTTAGACCATTATTTAAAATAGCACGTTGAGCTACTGTAAGAGTGTTGTTGATTTGCATCGCACCATTAAATGAAGACGTACCATCTTGATTAATAATAGCGTTAAAAGCCCCAAGACCAGTACCAACTCTTAAACTTGCGTCAGTTGCATGATAAATGTCGACATGACCAGATGAACCTGTACAGTCGATAGCAGATGCCTCTAATGTACCAGAAAACGAAGAGTTGCCATTATGAGTTAAACTTATCTTGTCATTTGTACCATCATTCATTATAAAACTTTCTCCAGTCTGTATGACATTACTATTAATTGACATATCACCACCAAACGAAGAAGTACCAGTGATTTCGAGATTGTTATTGAGTGTCATAGCTCCTCCAAACGACGATGTACCACCCACTTCTAGAGTTGCGTTAATCTTAACACCACCTACAAATGAACCTGTACCGTCATCTCGAAGAATAATCTTATTTGCAGAATTATTCTTCATGATAAAACTTTCTCCGTTACAGTCAATGTCGTTATTGACCTCCATTTTACCACCAAATGAAGAAGTACCCGTGGTCTCGAGATTGTCATTGAGTGTCATAGCTCCTCCAAACGATGATGTACCACCCACTTCTAGAGTTGCGTTAATATCTATATCACCACCAAATGAACCATTACCATTGGGTCTGAATAAAATGGTATCATTAGCAATACTCACATTTGTTGAAATATGAACATTCGAGTCCATCAGTTTCAACAGTGATGTGCGAGTTATTTCACAGGCTCCTGTGGTACTGGAAAGGACATTAGCACCCATCATACAGATAATATTACTATTATCCTCTTCTATAGAACCAATAACAAGTGTATCACTTCTGGGTGCGGATAATGGTTGACCCGTTGCGTTTATAACAATAGAACGTGCGGTGGCCGTGGCCTCTGTTAGGTTGGCGTTGTAATTTGCTAAAGCACCTATAGCTATAGATTGAGTACCCATAAAGTTGCCTGATTGGGCTCCAATTGCCAGGGATGACGTATCGGAGTTTCCACCTCCGGCATCTTCACCAACTCGTACCGTAGAAGAAGCTACACGATTCTTCAAATCAAACACATTAGATTGTAAAGTAACAATACTACCGAAGTTTGTGACAGATTCAATATCTGTTTGGAGAGATGATATGTTAGCAAAATCGGTTGTTTGCTTCGCTTGTAAAATTGAAACATTTGAAAATGTTCCATCTACATTAACAGCGTTTGCTGCTAGGTCAGTAAATAATGTATCAATACGAGTAACATTGGCAGATAGATCATCTTGGAGAACAATTACATTTGAAAATGTTCCATCTACATTAACAGCGTTTGCTGCTAGGTCAGTAAATAATGTATCAATGCGGGTAACGTTATCAGTGTGATGAGACTGTAACTGTGTTAAGAGGGGTGAATATACGTCACCAGTAAACTGACTCATGAATGCTTCGATACTTAGGATATTACTTTGTGCATTACTTATATTCGAAAAATTATTGGAACTGAGAACTTCAAGATTAGAAGTCCTTGTAAAAAGTTGATTCGTGTCACCGACGTCTACTGATGTGGCACCCTTTGCAACTACGGTACGTTCGCCATTGTCGTCGAGAATGTTAAAGACAATTTCTCGAACTTGAGGCGTTTTACCAACCATGGTTTACTACTTTAGTTTCCGAATAAAATTCCGGCCATTCCGTCCTGGACACGCAACACGTTGAAATTTACTGCATAAATCCGTATATCCTCCCCGGTTCTTAGTGTACCGAGTTTTATATCTCTCAATTGAAGGTTGGCATTGTCAAGCCTGCTGAAATTGCATGTTCCTGTAGATTTATAGTCGGATGCGTTTGTACAAAAGTGATATGCATAATATCTTGTATAAAATGGTGTGTTATAAACTTCGTTAAAACCGGAAACTCCGTATTCTGATTTATAATAATTTTGTACTGAGTGGAAATATGTTGGTGACATACCCTCTAGTAAATGTGTACCATTGAGAAGTATATCGGCTGTATCAAATGTAAAACGATCTTCTATGACGTTACTGGATTTTGTTGGTACACCAAAAAATAAAGACTTAACCGGGTGATTAAATGATGATAAATCATAGTCATTGTAGCCCGTCACCATCTTTTCTTTTATAGTTTGTGTTTGTGTGACAATGAAATCATGTTTACCGGATGTAAATCTCTTCCTTTCTGGTGCATCCAAATATACATAATTACCGTATAATTTTGCTGTAAATGGTGTGTTCGTATTCCTTTTAAATTTGACACGAATCTCTACCTGGTGATATTGCAAAGCTACCATTGGGATATATGAGCTTTTACTATTGAAAAAGAATGTTAGAGGAATAAAATTCGTGTTACTCACGGAACATTTATTGTTAATCTCCTGAGATTTTGTGTACGTATCAGCGAGATAATTTTGATAAATATCACTTATAAAATCGAATGGTTGTGAATCTACTTTTTGACCTCCTATATAAAGATCTATGATAGAATCTTGAAATCCTTCAATCAAGTTGGTACCCTCGAACCATAATCCAGTTAGAAGATCGCCACTTGTTGGAATGACACAAGAATCTTCGGCTAATGAAAATTCTTTTATGAGTTTTGGAGCTTGTGCAAAGTTTGTGTGTCTCGTATATTTAGAAGTAAACAGAGACATTCCTTCACCACTCATGTAAAAAACATCTTGGGCCCCTTTGGCGACCAGTTGTATCAATGCACCAGACATATCTATTACTTATTCAGATTATAAAAACAAACACTTTCCCTGAAAGAGGTTTTCGTCTTCTTCTTTTCCCTGAACGGCATCTATATTGAAACCACCTTGTTTATATACTCGTAAACGTTTTTTATACATAGCAAACAGTATAGACCACTGATCTACAATATCATAGATATGTGGATTGTTTTGCTTTCCCGGTGTCTCTCTCATGACACGTCCTATAGATTGTTGAATATCAGATTTTGGTGTTGCAAGAATAACAGTGTCTAACGTAGGGATATCTAAACCTTCATGTGCTTGACTGAATATGGCAAATATAATTTTCTTTTTTGAAGATGCCTCTAAATCAGCTTCTTTCATTCCTCCCATGTAAAGTCCAGAACTTTTAGGAAAACATTGATGAAGAAATTCACAATGTTGTCGTCTGTCACTGAGTACTAGTAATTGTCTCGATCCACTAGATGCTTTCTTTACAAGACCAACTAACATTCTATTTCTACCACGATGCTCTACAAGTTCGGTAATCATATTCACCAACGAAAGTTGACCATTCCGTGTACATGGTGGAGGATTCTTAAACATTGGGCATTCATATTGGATTGAAAATACTTCAACCTGACCTTGATTTTCTCTTTCTACTGCAAAAAATATAGGACCCATGAACCAATGTAAAACCTTACTAAGACCATCTTTACGGTGTGGTGTTGCCGATAATCCAAATATATGTTTTGGACACATCTTGAAAAGACTTTGACTGAATACCTTTGCACATATATGATGAGCTTCATCTACGATAACAGTACCTATGGTATCGAAATCATTAAAAGAATATTCCTTCAATGAAAGAGACTGGAGCATAGCAATAACAAAATCACAATCAACTTCTTTCTTTTCTTGTTGGATTGTACCTATTGTGGCACCTGGGCAAAACTGTTTGATTCTTTCTCTCCACTGATCTGCTAGAAACTGTTTGTGTACGATGATCATAGTTCTATATCCAAGCTTACAAGCTATGGCCAAGGATACGGTCGTTTTACCATAGCCACATGGTAAAGACAAGACGCCATGACCTGCTTGAATTGCGGCGTTAAATGCATCATTTTGTTTGGTCTCGTCTCTAAGTTTCCCTTTAAAACTAATCGAGGTTTTGACAGGGTTTGGTCTTTTGTCTGTTTGTGGAACATAAGTTCCATAGTATCTTGGGACACAAATCCCGTTCTTAGCTGATCTATACACTTTAAAAGGCGGTGGGGGAAATCCATATTCATTATTGACGATCGCTCTTACCGTAAGTTCCTTTTTAATTTCGGGTGTTGGATTATCTATTATGAGACCAGACCTTGTAAGAGTTGTCATTCTTAATCAGTTAAAGGGGAAAAACTTTAACTGATTATAATGCCTTCGATCAATGTTGTTGAGAATATTAAGAAGATTCGTGTGAATATAGAGGAGCTTACACAGGAAGTTTTCAGGCTTCAAGGTGTACTTTCTACCTTTGAAGGTTTTAAGAAAGCGGGACTGAATGATATTCAATTACCTGAAAATCAGGGGGAGGAAGCTGAACAGCTTGAGAGTATCCAAGAGAAGCCCGAGTAATTTCCTACATTCCAAACACCCTTGAAATCTACATTAATATCGACTTCATCTCCCGATATAAGAGATTGTACTGGACGTCCTCTGACTTCACACATCACTCTCCTATAGCGAAATGGCACCTTCACGGTGAGAATGTTACCCTCAAGGGGGTTATCAATGTGTTTATTTGCGAGTAAATACCACTTACTTATGTGCATTCGGTCTATAATTTCCGATATTTTAGCAGGAATTATAAGACGAATATACTTTTTGTCATTAAATTCGTACATTGGTTCATGAACTTTTCCTACGAACTTCATCGTCTTCTCCTATACACAAATATGATCAGTAAAACTATAAGTAGCATAATGATATGTGTAATCATGAAAGGTTCATATGGGCGACGTGTTCCGAATTGTTTGTTGCAGAATGCTCGACCAACTTCAACTGCAGCCTCTATACTTGAATAGGGTGTGTTCCTTGGAGACATCATACCACACATAGCCACCTTTTTAGATTTCCCAAAGAAAGGGAGTTGACCGTTGGGGTTTAATACACCGGAAGACTGTTCAAACTTCCATTTTGTCCCATCCCATGTAGACCCCCAAGCAATTCGTATTTCTTTTGGTTGTACAAGACCGAGTTGTTCAATAACCTTTTCGATTAATTTTTCTTCGTCCATATGAACAACTTCATCGGTTAGGTCACATATCACACAAGCGATGGTTCGTTTATCTGGTAAGACAACTGGTTGAAGGTGTAAGTCTGTTTCAATTACATATTGAAGATCACTAGGGATATCCATATCTTCTTCATACTCTAGCATGATTGTTATGGCACCATAAGTACTTGGTCCAATCTTTTCTATAGCGTCTTCACCCCAATTATCTTTCATGAGGCTGATAGCTGGGCTATTATCAACACAAAGAACGAGTAGACCTTCCTTCACAACCATACCACTCTTAAATTGTGCGGCAAATCCGTTATCTAAGTATGTAACGTCTTGAAGTTCGGCACCGAATTCAAAATGAACACCTTTATCCACGAGTGCTTGTTGCATTGCGTCATTCATAATTTTGAAGGATCCCTTCGATTTGTAAGCGGAAGATAAACCTGTATGGTCGAAACTTTTTACAAACTCATAAGCTGTCATAACGTCCCAAGGTACTCCATCAATAATTAACGTGGTTGCTTGTACGAGTTTTTTGCCACCATCTGATAACTCTCCTACAGCATCTTTTACCGACACCTTCTTATATTTCCACGGCATAACAAGTACTTTAACAGCTAGGCTTGTTATCATTGCATAATCTTTGGACGACAAATATTTTTTAATAATGTCAGCATTTTCAGTATCAGCCTTTACAAAAATATCATCCCAAACTATTCCCATCTCTTTAAAGAGACTCCGTGTGTTGATAAATGCTTTATCAAAAACTATACGGTGAGCGTGTATATCTCTACTTTCTAGTGATGGTTCCCACCATGAACCTCCAGCTGAAAGTTTTTTATCATATACGAACACTTCATGGTCCGTATATTTTTTTAGTTCCCATGCGACAGACATACCCGTAGGTCCTGCACCTATGATATGAATCTTCATTCTGATATTACAAAATATCTTTTATTGCGGTTGATTTTACTTAAGAAATAAAAAACCTGGTATAACATAGGATGCTATGTTTAGCTCAGAAACAAGTTCCAATCAGAGTGACACCAAACCAACGGGTTAAGACATGGAAGTTTGCTGCCAAGTATATATGGAAAGAACGCTTTACAGATGACAAAGCTGAACTTGGTAGATGGACAAAAAACCAGTTATTAGACTTAGGACCCACATTTGTAAAATTAGGGCAAATAGCTTCCACTAGAGGAGACCTATATCCACCTGAATTCACAAAGGAATTAGAGTCTCTTCAAGACGATGTACCACCATTTGATTTTAATCTTGTAAAGGACCTGATAAATACAGATATGTTCAAAGAGTTTGACGAAGTTCCATTCAAATCAGCTAGTATTGGGCAAGTGCATAGAGCTACTCTACATAATGGTAAGCAGGTTGTTGTAAAATTAAAGAGACCGGGGATTTGTGATATCATGAAATCTGATACGAATACAGTGCGTAAAATTCTGAGTGTTGTTCAGTCTTTGGGTGTAGATACAGGGTCTAGTTCAAACTTTGTACTTAATGATTCTATAGAGTATCTATTGGGTGAAGCTGATTATGAACAAGAAGTAGAAAACGCCATAAAATTCAGGAAATCATTGAAAGATGTTGATTGGATTAAGATCCCTCGCGTGTATAAGAAATACTGTACCAATGAAATGATTGTAATGGAGTATGTACCAACAGAAAAAATAACTGAAATCAAAAACAAGAAGATTAACAAAAAGAAAGTATGTGAAGCTCTTGTTAATTCATATGTTATTCAAACTATGAATTCGGGGTTATTTCATGCTGACCCACATCCCGGTAATCTCGGCGTTTCCAAGAACGGGCAGTTAGTGTTTTATGATTTTGGTTTATTGATCGGACTCAGTGACGAACTAAAGCAGGGATTTACAGATCTGTTTGCTGCTATCATACAGCGTGATACAAGAAGTATAGTTTCGATCCTGATTAGACTAGGTGTCATTGTACCAACATCGTCAGACGTTTCGGATATTGAACTTTTTTTTGAAACTATCCTCGGGTACCTAGAAACATTAGATGGTGGTGCCATAATGAATGACGAATTAGCTGCAGAATTAGCCGCAGAAAAACCCTTTGTTGTACCAACAAGCTTTGTATATTTAGCGAAATCGTTTTCTCTTATAGAGGGAATTTGTCTTCAACTTGATCCAGACTTCAACTATTTCACATATCTTGAACCAATGATACAAGAACAATTCATTGAATCCATTGATATAAGTCAAATGATCATGAGTACTACTGAAATTCCATCTAAGATAGGGAAGATAACCTCGACTGTTCTCGGCTTGGAAAGGTCGAGAGCAGCGATGAAACGGTCTATGATTAAAACAAGGCAGGAAATAAAGGTGGTTCAGTACAGTGTAATATGTGCGTTATTAGCTGAAAGGTTTAGTGATTCACCGCTGGCTTTAATACCTGTTATTGCAGCTATATGGATCACTTTTCGTAAAGATCGATCGATTTAGACTTTTTGCTAGCCTTGCGAGTTTCCTTGTTTTTCTTTAGAATGTCTTGATGTTCCTTGAAAATCTCCTGAACACGCTTACGCTCATCACGAGCAATGTCACTGATCTTATCCTTGATCTTGTCTACCTCTGTCTTACGTTGTTTCTGAATCTTTTTACCAACCTTCTTAAAGTCGTCAGTTTTGGCGAACCATGTGGGGGATGCAGTAATAGCGAACATTGTGTTTGTTGTATTTTAAGGACATTTAATTTTTAACTTCTTTAGTTTTTCTTCAAACTCACGCCTTTCACCTGGAGATTCAATCTCTTTCCCAGAGTTTATAGCTTCAATTTCGGGTCCCGTTAACTGCATCGCATTTACACGAAAGTCCATGAATGCCTCCATAGCGTGGGGTACTAGGGGTTGGACAAGTTCATAGATGGCCGTGGCGTAGTCACGAATCTCCTTTTGAGCATGGTGATCCATCCTCAATTGTAAGAAATGCATGAGATTGTGCAAGTCCATCTTCCACACGAAAGAAGTGTAGGTAGATTGAGGGAGAACACCACGAGCTTGTTCCCTGCAAACACCCTTCTCTAGCAATTGCTCGTATAGCTTGAAAGCTTGTTTATACTGGTCAGAAAGAGACTGGTTTAATTCATCATCTAGTTCCACTACACCTTCTGATCCTTGATGATTTACAGCCGATTGTCCACGTAGGACTTCCGGTTCGTAGTATTCCTCATCAACGATAGAATACCTGGCAGACATTTCATTCACGGATGCAGTTCTGTGTCTAAGCCACTGACGAGCGATGTAAAGTGGTGCCTTGATACGAAACTTGAAAACTACGAGTTCTAGGGGTGAAGTATGCCAATTGCGGACAAGGTACCTAATAAGACCTCGGTCACCACGAGTGGTCTTGGTACCCGTTTGATAACTCACACGGGCACCATCAACTATGGCCTTATCTAGATTCTCTAGGGGCATATGGTCGACAAGTTCTACAAATCCATGATCCAAAACTTTCTTCATTATAACAATATATCCGTTCTAATCTTTAATAATCACAACTATCATCCGTTGGGACCTCTCCACAAAAGTCGTACAACTCATAAAGTTTCTCTTGTGACTTTTCAATCTCAACTGTGGTATTATTCATGACATCAATGGCGTTATCGATGAGATCCAGAAACGAATCAAGTTGGTCGATCGCTACACGGTGATGTTTTCTGTTTGTCTTTGAAGAATGTGCCGCAGCCCTAAGATGCTTATTACTCTTGATGATCTTATCGATGTTGGGCTTAGACTTGCTGGGAGTGGCGGACATTCGGATGACGAGACTCATTGTGAATAACTATCCATTTATATCTTTAATGAGATCACTTAGGTCTCGATAGTACCTCTTTAAGTCTTTCATGAATCTTTTATTATTTTCAAGGACTTCACATTCAACTTTATTGAGATAAATCCACGCTAAATTACACTTGGAATATTTTGTCCTTTTCTGATTTTCATTTGGTCGGCGTGCCACCAATTTTGTGGATTTCTTCTTTTTTGAAGCGGGTAAGACCTCCTTCCTATTTACGAATGATAATGCTTGCATCACCGTATCTGCGAGATCATCTTTCTTTTTAGATTTTTGAAACGTTTCTAGCCAATGTGTGTTGATGGGTCCATTCCTGATGAAGGCTTCACATCTCTCTATGGACACTTTCTTACGTTTATTGTATTGAGCCTTACCAGGTCCGGCAACATCAGGTATTTTATGTCGTGCGTCATATAGGATTGTTTCGGCATCTGGGTTTTTTATGATAAAATATGCATGAAGGAAATGCATTACTGAAACCATCTTTTTGTTACGATCAGGTTGTTTTTCTATAAGAATCGTTTTTGCATTGAGTACCCATGGACGTTCATCGAGGTGTTTTCTTAGTGAGACATAAACACCATCTTTGTGTTGGGGTGGTACACCAGAGACATCCCATTCAACGACTAAATTTTCACGATCCTCGTCGAGTAAACACATTGCTAAATTCTTTATGCCGACATCTATACTAAGGATCATTAACTTAAAAGATAAATATTTCTTTAAGTTAATGAGGTATATATCTCATCGTTGACGGTTTTTAACGTTTATTATTTCCACCCATGGAACCTAGCATTCCCATCATAAACAAAGCGAACAATAGGATGACACAAAGGATCGAACAAGCGAAAGAGATCCAGGAATTGTTGGACACGAAAGAAATGAAATCGAAGCCACCTGTTGTAACATCCTTGGCAGCGGTGGCGGCGGAATCTGCTACCTCCTTGAAACCTTTCACGACCTTTCCGGTGTCATCTAAAGCACGATCAACGGCGGTGAAAGGATTGTCTGTGTCGTATGCCATACACAAAAGAACTATGACACCCGCACCAATAGCGGCTGTAGCTGGTGTAATTCCTAGTTCTGCAAGACCCTTTTTGAGAGAGTTAGAAGATTCACTTCCCTCTTTTAAGAGTTTGTTAACTGATTTTAAACTTTTCCTCACATCGTCTGAATTAGTCGCAACTTCTTTTGCTATGATGTCAACTTGGTTTGTCGGTGCATCCTCCATTTTCTTAGTAATGGCCGTGACATTCTCTGGATTTGGTGGATTTTGAGCTCCTTGGCGTACCTTACTTATATCGTCCACTGACCCTTGTAAATTCTTAAGAGTTGTTCTATTTCTAAAAAATTTTGTGGCAGCGTTTCGACCCTGTCCTAGCAAATTTGGTCTGAGTTTTTTAGCGAGAGCAGGATCAAGATTTTTAATATTCTCGAATACTTCGGTATCCAATTTTTTACCTATATCTGCTAACCTAGTAGGGTCATCAATATTCTTAAATGCATCCACCAAGTTCTCAGCCTTTGCCGCATTTAAACCCTCTATTACTTTCTCATTATTCAATGCCATCTCAAATGTTTCATCGTCTACTTTATTGAGAATTTTTGAAGTATCAGATACATCACCAAGGCCTTCACCTGTTTCTAAAACTTTTCGGAATGATTTTACAGTGTCGACGTTATCGATTAGTTTGGCCGCATCAACACCGCTACCGGTTGCTTTGGTCAGAGCCGTTGCTGCCGCTGCCCCGTCAACAGCGGTAGAACCGGCACGAACAATACCAACAGGAGGGGGCATATTTATTACTTTGTACTGAGAAATTTAAATACCAACTGTGGCTCCAAGTCCTTCCTTAGTGTACATGTTTTCTTGTCGAGACTCTTCAGTCTTTTTACATGTTGGACCATTGCCCCTATAACCAGGTTTGCATGGTTTATAACAAAGTGAGGCATCTCTTGTCTTGCTTCCTGGACACGCATCGGGAACCTTTGACTTACCAGCTCTGGAATACCTATTTCTTGTTTTATCACAGAATGCCGAACCAGCTGCCCCTGAACGAAACTTAAATCCGGGAAGACATGGTTCGTTACATGTGGTACCTCTGAATTTGTACTGTAAATATTCATTTTCGACGTTAGCACGAGTTGATCCTTGTGATTTCAGGCGTTGTCTAATGGTGCGTTCAGATACACCTTCGCTTCTCATTTTATCTTTTTCTGCTTCAATTCTTCCTTCGATTTCACCCTTCTTTTGTTTGAGTATTTCTTGTCCAAGAGTTGAATTTCGATCAACCATTCGACCACAAGCTTTTCGTTGATAAAAGCCCTTTTCAAATGGGTTGGATGATTTATTACTTGGTATGAATGCATGAATGGGTTGCAAGCATGTTAAACCAGTATTCTTAGAACCACTCGGACACGTTCCTTCACATTCAAGGGCCCTAGATTTATATAATTGTTCACCATTGGGTCCTGTGCGACATCTCGGATAACACAATGCACCCTTTCTCTCTTTATTTGGTCCACAAACCATTGGTGTTCCTACACCACGACCATAGCTATCTTTGATTGCAAATACTGCCTTTTTAACCCATGGTCCAAAAATAAGATTTTTAGGATGCATGGAAGCTATAGCAAGCATAATATTCACGGGATCACCTGATTTAAAAGCGTCTATACGATTATCCCAGTCTTCTATGTAGGTACGTGTTATTGTTTTACCTAAAATCAATTCAGCTTCTTTCTGACCTTCACGCATTTTACATTCGTTACCTTTAATTTTTAGTCCAAGCCGTTTACAATAATCATGTGTAAAATTGCATTCACCGCGTTCATAATTAAATGTGACACCATATACAGCTGGATTTAAACGCTGGCTATGTTTAGTTGCATTAAACCCATATTCACAGTCTGCAATCAACATTGCGTATGGGAAGCATAAACACACTTTCTTTTTTAACTTCTTTTCTACAACATTAGGGTTATTTTTTTCACCCGGATTTTCTTTGTTTACAACACGATACGTATCGGTGTAAGCTGCTATGAAAGGGCTATAATCCTTTGGTATTTCGGCCGGTGGTGGTCTGTGTGGATTTGAATACAACAAATGTTTTTCCTTCATTCGTTCGTTGTATTTTTTAGCAGCTTTCTCGTTCAACGTTAAACCTATAGTATTTTTTGTCGACATCCATGGCACTCTCTCAATTTCACGCCCCTTACCCTTGCTGACGTAAAAGTCGTAGGCAACCTTATCCCGTTTTTCTGTGTTTAAGTATGCATTTTCCATAGCTTTTCCTAACTCTTCTTGCATTTTTTCGGCTTCATCACCCTTCAAGGGTGTACCAGATAACTGTGAAACTAAAAATTCAACCATGACATCTTGAGGCATCAATTCCATGGCATCCGGTAAAAATTCTGTAAGAAGTTTTTCTTGAAATTCTTCATTTAGTTCGGGAAAAGCTGATCCAAGAGGAAACAATAAGGGAGATGTACCACCATCTTTTACTAGACCCTCCTCTAATCCCACATCAATCGTATTTCTTTTACGACGTATAACTTCATTTGCTGTGAAGTTATTATATCCGAAAGGGTCTGTCATGTCAAGAGCTACAGTAAACACAGCAAAAGCAATCATCGCAGCCATACAAGGCCCCGGGCATTTCGCCGCCATCATAAATTTTGAACCCGCTTGTGCACCCGCTGTTCGAACACCCGCTGTCACAGCTGTTCGGCCAATAGCTGAAGCACCTTGCATGAGTGCGGTTCGTCCAGCAGCTGTAGATAATTGTATTCCAAGTCGTACCGAAACAATGAGAGCGGTTTCAGCTAATGCACCTCCAATTATGGCAATAGCTAAATCTGGTGCCATTTGTTTCATCATATCAGTTGTAGATGGCATCTTTGGATCTATAAATTCACAACATTGACCCGAGGTTGGTTTTGTACCTTCTGGACATTTACCTTCATCGTTTACTGAAATGAAACAGCCCTTCTTAATTTCTTCATTCAACTCTTTACGAAATTCTTTACCATCTACTCCCGCTTGTTTTGCAAGTTCATCAACTCGATTTTCTTGTTTTTTAACACGAGTAGATACTTCTTTACTTGGCCTGATGCCTGTGAATAAATTGAAACCTACGATACCCGCTGATGATGACACCATGGAACTCATCATCATCAAAATGAGTATCAGAATAATAGCTGTAGTACTATTCTGTCTATTATTCATCTTATTTAAAGGATACATTTTTTTAGTAATAAAGATGTGGTGCTGGTGGTGCTGCCACCCATTTGATAATGAACCATTACAACTTCCATACGGTTACGACGATCGTCGTAAAAAATTCTCAACAACAGGTAATTTTTGCTCCTGGAGTTGTATGAAAACGTATGCTCTCGACAGGTATGGTCTCACCAAAGGTAGTATTATATGTGGTAATATAACTCTTTTGCGTAAGAGGTTATATAATAAGTTAGATACCATTAAACGGGCACCTAATAGATATAGATTGGATGTATTTGGAGGGGATTTGACAATAGAGGAATTTAGATTAGATTCAGTAAAAGACATCGTTGAATCAAAACCTGTAGAAACGGAGCCTATCAAGGATAATGTTATACCATTTATTTCAAGCACAAAGAAGATGAATGAAATAAAGAATGTGAATGATGGTTTAGTTTTGAAGAGGTCTAAACCTTTACAAAGGAATCAAAATAGTCTAGAAACAGCACTTGGTCTGGTTATTAATCCGCCTCGTAAGCAGGAGTGACGCAACGGTAGATGTAACGCATGTTGTTACCACTCTTCTCAACGGCGAAACCCTGTAAGAGTTCACCTTCATTGCATGATATGTCACCGATTCCTGCCGCTGGTTGTAAAACAGCGAGCTGTTTGGTTTGACGAGGCACCCCCTCTAAATCATCACCGCCTTCACCCGCTCCATCCCCACTACTGTAAGGTTTGTAAGATGTGAGAGCTGTGCGAATTTTAGCAGGTCCCTTTAGGTTGATGCAATCATAGCGGTAACCGACCTTTGTTTTCGATTTATTCTGGTCAAGTACGAATCCAACAAGTGCTTGATTGGAAGCACACAGGGCTTGGGCCTGGTGTAAGTTTTCTATATCCCCCCTGGATGATACATACTTTCCGGCTGTCCCGAATTTTAGTTCACCGGGATTCTCCAAGGACGAGCATGTATAGCCATATTTCATATCCGCATTAAGACCAAACGACCGCAAAGCTGTCTGATTTTCGTCGTCATCTGGACCACAGTTTATAGGCATACCAGCGAGTCCTGAGATTTGATCATCATCTGGATGGGTGTGAACCATGGTGGTAGATGTTAAAGCGTCTTCCTCAAGAATAGCACTAATATCGGCTTCGTCGGCGTCACCCTGGATAACGAAGTCGTCAACCATCATGCTACCACTATCCATCATGTCAAGTGGAGCGGAAGGGACTGGTGCTACATACTCGGGTTCGGGTTCAGATTTTCCAGTTGGTATGGCACCAGTTTGAATACCATAAGCCACTGCAGCCACAGAACTACACATGGAACCTACGAGAGCCAATGGTAAAACGGTGTTAGACATTTGATATAAGATTAGATTTTTTTATGTACCCTGGGGCAAGTATCCGATTCAGACACAAGATGACAAATTGAACAGTCAACATGAATTTTAGCGTTTCTCTTTATGAGTCTACCCTGTGAAAAGAGTACGAGATCTTTCACAGTGTATATTCCGTATTCAACCATTTTTTCAAGCGTTGGAAACTTCATAGTAGTATGTACACGTGTTACCTTTTTATATCACTTTTATAATTACAGGCATGGGCAAAAGCGAGCGAAAAGGTTCTTCGCTTTCATCATGGCGGCAAAGCTATCAACCATGGGTGGTACAAGACTCTTAAGGATAGACTCAAACTCACTGTCTTTCTCACCGTCGTCAATCTGTTCAATGAGGTGATTGAGAATACCGATGACAAGCTTCTTTTTTTGAGAACCTTCGAGTTTCTTGAACTTCCTGGTCTCTAACATGAGGCGGCCAAGGATGGGAGGAATGTCTTCCTTGGTGAATCCATCATCAAGGTATTCCTGCTTAATGTCCTCAACTGTTGTGATAAGGCTTTTCGCATCGATCTTTCCTGTAAATTTGCTGAGTATAGCGTCCATATCTGTAAAAAAATATTTTTATTTAGTAAGATTCGACATGGATGCCGCAATGGCTATGAGTATTGGTGTTTACCAAATGTATGATAATCTGTCTACAATCGTAAAAACCAATGATGTCCCAATGTCTAAACAATACATAACTCTCAGTATAATGGCAAGTAGTTTATGGCTGATTCATCAGTACAGAACAGGAATGAACTTTACTTCAATTTACACAATCATGGCGTTGACCCTGAACCTCTATATTTTACACGTCATCTACTTAAAAGAAAGAAAGGATAAGAATATATAATGCCTTGTGTTATTCTTTCATCTAACGTTAAGCCTACGGTTACTCCCAAGACTACAGTCAAGACTCGATCATCCTCGGCTTCTGTCCTCAAGCCGGTTGATCGTCCCAATGATTATCTCTCCGTGGCCGAGCGTGTAAATGGCCGTGCTGCTATGATTGGTTTCACTTCCGCCGTGATTGATGAGGTTATGACTGGTAATTCTATTGGTACACAGTTCCATGATAACATTGGTCTTTCTGTCGCTGTTGCCAGTTTGGCGTTCCTCGGAACAGCGGCGAATTCTAAGGATGAGGGCTATGTGCAGGGATTTTGGAAGCCTGAGACGGAGCTAGTAAACGGTCGACTTGCGATGGTCGGTATTGCTTCACTTTTTCTAACAGAGTCTCTCCACCCACATGTTCCGCTTTTCTAGATATATAACCTATAAGGTCTAAAATATACATTTTATCGTCTATTGACAGTGTCCCTGCTCTACGCATCACGTAGACCAAGATCACCCAGAGACATAAAATTGCCTCCTTCATGTTACTTTTTAGCCGATAAAAATATACCGATAAGGAACACGATCGTGTATAATCCAAGAGAGAACCTTGACCACATAACCTTCAGTTGTTCCGTGATGTTACATTTCCTTACAAGATCATTGGCCATGAGAGATACGATAACACCTGCGAGACCATAAAGCATCATGAATGCACCCGTGTCATTGTTGAACATCTTGGTCAGAAGTAACGTGGCTGGTATAGTTAAAGCTATGGTCAATGTGTGCGACATGAAAGAAGCCATTCGGTCGTATAACTTCTTCCCCTTAACATCGCATCCAGCATAAATGTCCATACTCATCGAAGTTGTGACCATATACATCAGAGCTAATACGAATATGGTTAAAACGGAAATCGCTGGTAGTTCTATGTCGACACTACCATTCATGACACCTTTGGCTGTGTTATATATTTGCTCGTATCGAGACATATCTTGTAGTATCCTGACATTTTATTTGATTTACATAAGGTTGTCGTATAGGTTTTGTTCACCTGGTACTACATACTTTCCATCATCCCATCTATTATCTTGTTTTTCTACCGACTTGATATGCCAGATTGCTAATTCGGGTATGGGATTAAGTGCAACCCTATTTTCGTATCCGGTTATACTTTCGTGAAGACTGTTTGCGAAACGTATTTTAGTTGGATCATTCTTAAAAATTCGACAGTTGTAATCTGGCCAGTTTATCCACCCCATTTCATTTGCTTTAAAACTGCACGCTTCCAGCCATTCTTGTGTAGATCCGGGATGAATGTTAATTCGGGGAACCATAATTACGTCACCCTTTGTTTCTGTGATGACATCTTTCACCTTTTTGATCAATGATTCTTGAGGCATCTCGTCTGCATCTATTAAGAATATATAGTCACCCGAGCATTTGAAATTATGATAATTTCTATGATTTGAGAAATCACCATCAAAATCTCTCTCGTTAACTACTATACCTTCTTCGTGATATTTCAAAACATTTCTTACGTTATCAGTCACATGTAAAGAGTCTACAAGAATGTTAATTTCGTCACTTGGATCTTTTACCTTTTTCAAAAATGAAATGAGAGAATACAGCTCCTTGGATTCATTACATACTGTAATAGCATACGACAGTTTCATTGCTTATAGATATTATTAAGTCTTTAACTTAAAGTTATAAAGTCTTTAAAAAATATGATTCCGAAAGTCATTCATAAAGTGCTGATAGTAGATGAAGGTAAAATACCAGAATTACCGGAAGGAATGAACAAGGCGTTGGAAACGTGGTACAGACTTAATCCGGGATATAAGGTAAAAATATATTCCGGAGACTCTTGTGTAAACTACATAAAACAACATTTCGATGATGACGTATTAAAAGCGTACCAAGCTTTAAAACCTTACTCCTATAAATGTGATTTAATGCGTCACTTGATAATGTATAATGAGGGTGGATGGTATTCAGACATTCGTCAGATTTGTCTTGAACCTATAGATACGCTTTCTTCGTTAAACAATGAGTATTATACTAGCGTTGACTGTCCACCAAATCAGATGTGTATGTACACAGCTTTCATAGGCTCGATACCAAAACACGACATTTCTAAGAAGATGATCGATCTCGTGTTGTGGAATGTCAAGCAACGACACTATGGTTTAGATTGTTTATATCCAACTGGTCCCGGTGCGTACATGAATGCTTCCATTGATTATATTCGTGCATACCCCGACAAGTGTATGATTGGACAACATACATCTGACGAACATATCCAGTTTGGGAAACATAAATTCGTCAAGTGCAAATATAACAATGCAAGAGGTGCAGATAATTCAGATTTAAAGGGTGGTAATGATTATGGTGAGATGTGGAGGAATAGGGATATTTACTTAATCTAATACGTAAATAGTATCATCCTTTGGGACAACCGATCGTAGTTGTGACTTAAATATCACGAGTAGACCTCTCCAGCATTGTTCATCCTTTGAAGAACTCCGGTCGAAATGCATATGGGAAATCCCATATCTTTTACACTTGACAAGTATCTCTTCTAGATTGGGAAATCTGAATGCATCTTTCGGACAATGACTCTCAATAGAGACGTCATGGTAAATAAGTATACCTCCAGGTTTAAGAATAGAGAAGAAAACATACTCAAACCATTTCTGTGTATTCCAGTGGTCTGCATCAGAAAAGATGAAATCGTACATTGTTTTATTCTTCTCGAAAACAAAAGAGAGTTCATCGCTCTCTACTAGATTGACTTTATCTTCAAACTTTTTGACAAACTCTGGTTTATCACCTTTCCAATCAACCCAATTGTCTACTAATGTCAGTTTCTGTAAGTTTTCATTTTTCTCCAATGCCTTTGATAGATAAGCGGTTGTACGTCCACTGCCTACACCTATTTCTAGAACATTGGCGGGTTTGTGAGATCTTACGAGACCATAAACCAAATCTAAATGACACTCGTCGATGGCAACACCTTTACTTGGGTTATCATCGGAGAGGACTTGTTCAAAAGAATTACTCATATATACATATTTTCCGTTAGTTCTTTAACCAAGATTTAAAATCTTCTTCTCCGAATTCTCCCGGGTAGCTCCATATTTTGTGGATACCTACGGGTGACTTCGGTGGATCAGCATCTCTAAGCTTCGTTTCAACTGCAAACTCATAGGCAACCTCTTTGGATGGTATTTTAAGTGAAGAGTTAACAGAAAAGAATGTATCATCAAGTAATTTTGGTTTATTTATATTTTCTACACAATGTCTATAACACGGTAAAACTTTTCTCAAAGATAGTCCACCATTACCAACTCTATAATGTTTTTGATCTCCAATATCTTCAGGTTTCTTCCATTCGTGTATATTGTAACCACACATAGCTTCTCTCCACGGTGCTCCAACATAATCATACTCGAAGAAGTGTTCATCTATAGGTTTGAATATATAAGTATCCCATTGCATTAACAGAAGATGTGTTGAAATAATTCGACTATATAATTCCTGTGAGCATGAAAAAGTATTATACTCATTAATCGAATGTAAAGCATTCCATGTTATTGTGACATTTGTCCAATCTTTTGTCCAATCTTTCATATCTTTTAAATTTCGAGGCGAACACATGATGTGCAACCCAACATCTGTTCCTCCGTATACATGTGCTATGTTCCATAAATTAAATTTTGTGAAGGGCTTACGATCACCTTCTATGAAAAGAACTGTTAATTTTTCTGGATGTTGACACCATACCTTTTGATTTTCTGTCGGTTCTTTCAATTGTTTTTGATAATCATGGAACCACATTATGTTCTGTTAAGCATTTAACACTTTAAGCACTTCATTAACTGCTGGATGGCGAACTATATCATCATCTTCCATTTCAATATGCTTCATATATTCAAGATCAACGCATTGCATTTTATATATAAGATCTGTTAGACCATTTTCTGGACCAAGGTCAGATTGTTCCATATCACCTGTAACGATAAGTCTGGTTCCTTCACCAACACGTGTGAGAAGCATTTTCATTTGATTTGGAGTCGAATTTTGCATTTCATCTGCTATGATGATTGTGTCGTCAAAGGTTCTACCTCGCATATATCCAAGAGGTTCAATAACTATAGAACGATCCATTTGATTATGAGTTAAATGTTTTTCGAAAATATCATACATTGGTTTAGTCCATGGTTCCATTTTTTGAAACAAGTCTCCAGGAAGATATCCCATATCTTCATCAGCAGCTACGATTGGGCGCGTTAAAATGACTCTAGATCTAGAATATTTATGTATGTTTTCTATCGCAATTTGACATGCTAGCATAGTTTTACCCGATCCGGCAGGTCCTGTACCTATTATGATGGGTTTTTGAGAACGAAGTGCGAGCATGTATTTACATTGACCGGGTGTTTTGGGGAAGTTCATATATATTAATTAAAGATATTTTCCTTATATATTTTAAATGGAGTTCTACTTTGTAAAATTAAACGTGAACGGGGGGTATCTTAGCTTAGTAGATCCCAAGTGTAAAACGAGATATATGTGTTTTTCTGATAAAGACTCCGTGAATAAGTGTATGTACTATATTTCCGATTTTAGATCAAGACATGGTATATGGCCATCTTTTGATATGTCCGAGAATAGAAGAAAACTCGAGGCTAAAAATAATGTAAAAACAAGAAGTGTAGATCAGGTAACACGTTATCTGGATATCGAAACATATGATTTCAATACTATAGACCGGATTGCCGAACGGGCAAATGTGTCTTTTTATTGTGTATTGACATTTGACTCTATGAGTAATGGTGTAGAAGAAGTCATTCAAATGTCGGGACAAGAAATGGATGGTGTTGTCGACCCTGTAAAATATACTCAATGGTTAGATTTGAGCTTAAAAACAAAGTAACTGTACTATAATATGTGTGGTATACTTGCCCTTTTCGGTGACGAAGTAGAAACAAGTTCTTATGCTCTTTCTCACCGCGGGCCAGATGACTACTGTACAAAAACACTTGGTAGATGTAGAATGGATTTCTATCGTCTAGCTATCAATGATTTGACGCCGGCAGGTATGCAACCATTCAAGAAAGGTAAACATATGTTAATATGTAACGGTGAAATTTATAATCACAAGAGGTACAGGACTGGGATTGAAGAAGGAACTAGTGACTGTGAGGTTATTATGCCTATGATTAAGGCCTATGGTATCATGAACACAGTTGAGATGCTTGACGGTGATTTTGCATTCGTGTATACAGATGGAAATCGTGTATTAGCTGCCCGTGATCCTATTGGTGTTAGACCACTGTTTTATTGTCGATATGATAACGATTCTATAGCGTTTGCTAGCGAAGTAAAAGCTTTGTTATATTTGAATTCTGCGATACAGATTTTCCCACCCGGACATTTTTATGATTCGTATATAAATGATTTCGTTTGTTACTATAGTACGTATTGGCATGTGAACCAGTATATAGATACGGTGGATCATGAACAAATACGATATACTTTTGAACGTGCTGTTCACAAACGACTTTCAACAACTGAACGAGAGATAGGATTTTTGTTATCAGGTGGTTTAGATAGTAGTTTGATAGCTTCTATAGCTACACGAAGAATTGGAAAAATTAAGACATTTTCGATTGGTTTGGTGAATAGTCCTGATCTTATAGCGGCTAGAAAGGTTGCAGATTATTTAGGTTCTGATCATACAGAAGTAACATTTACACCCGAAGAAGGTATTGCACATATTAGTGATGTTATTCACAGTTTAGAATCGTACGACACAACGACAGTTCGTGCAAGTACTCCTATGTGGTTGTTATGCAAATACATCAAACAAAATACACAATGTCGTTATATATTTTCGGGTGAAGGAAGCGATGAGATTTTGGGTGGATATCTCTATTTTCATAATGCACCGGATGTTCATGAATTTGCATGCGAAAACATGAGACGTCTTCGTCTTATTCATCAGTTCGATGGATTACGAGCGGATAGGTGTGCGGGAGCTCATGGACTAGATTTAATTGTACCGTATCTCGATAAAGAGTTTATTGATATGTGTATGACAACAAACCAAAATGTAAAAATTGATCCAATTGAAAAACGTGTTCTTCGAGAAGCGTTTACCGGGTATTTACCAGATGATATTTTATGGAGACAAAAGGATGGTATGAGTGATGCGGTAGGTACAAACTGGGTCGACGAAATAAAAAAATACGCAGAAAACGAGATTGACGATAAATTAGTAAGGGAAACTCGGATGAAATCAAGAGGTCATAATACACCTCTCACAAAAGAAGAAGTTCTCTATCGTACAATTTTCTGGCGGATGTATGGAAAGGACAACGATCATCTCATCTCTGAAATCTGGAGACCCAAGTGGACAACCGTAAAGGATCCAAGTGCGAGATTACTTATAGAAAAGAATCCTAAGTAATATAAATGGCTCACATTGTGAGAAGTTTTGATTCGAATGATGAGTCTCACGTTGCATGGTTGAAGGACGTTGGTCTTGTGATGACTCAAATCACAAATGGTGAGAAGGTTGACATTATTAAGACGGTTAATAAAAATCCTTTACCCGGTGCACCCACTATGGAAAATGTTGTAGAGTGGCCGTTTATACATTTTCAATTAGCTATGAAGTATGCCAATGCTGTCTTGAATTGTGATGCATTTATTCCTTCGAAATGAAACGCTTGTACTCCTCGAGTGTAAAATTTTGTGGTTCCGATTGTTCATCCATTTTTATTAATAATATAGGACCAAGAACGTCCTCATTACTAAATGGTTCAGGCAGATTGTTCTCGTTTGGTATCTCCCCTATTTCACTTTTCATAATAACCACGTCAATTTCTGGCCACTGTCCAATAAAGGTTGGATGGCGTTCAAGAAGTATGTGAGCCTCGTTAACATGGGGTGCTAAGTCTAATTCAACTTCTTGTATTTGATCTAGTTTCTCATGTATCAACACAGCTGTTGTTGTCATCCTTATATTCACCAAAGACAAAAATGTTGTGTAATATCAAGATGAATCTTCTTCCCTTTGCTTTACTCGTCGTGGTCATAGTGGCTATCATACGAGTGTTTACTCTTAAAACCGAAGAATACACTCGCGCCCTGGATAGTGAATATGTGGATACACGAAACTCCAGGCGTGTTGCTGATTTCTTCCATGTCTGTTCACCTTCCTCTGGTGGATGTGACCGAGGAACTTTACCTGTTAAAGGTCTCCCAATTGCATAACCTAAGTTAAATAAATAACTCTTGTTTGATAGTAAGATGGAATCCTACGTCACACATGAGTTCTCTAAACTTCTTGGTATTCCTGAAGATAATGCCACCTGTATAAATCTAGAAAGGTGTCTTTTTAACTGGAGTGTTCGTAGAACGAAAGAATTCGGTGATGTACCTGCATGGGAAAATCCAAAATTTAAGAGTAGATACAAACACAAATTTATCGAAATGAAATTGAATCTACAGAGATGTCCAGAAAATATTGAAAAATTAAAATCAGGTTTGTTGAAGTCTTCACAGTTGATTGAATATGGACCCAAAGAATCGTTCCCAGAAGGGCCTTACGCAAAGACACAAG
>Ga0181400_1000172_pt1 | contig 26308 bp, 18 predicted proteins | sample 23SPOviralmetaG_FD_130129 | JGI IMG/M metagenome (GOLD analysis project Ga0181400, IMG submission 130129) | Marine viral communities from the oligotrophic San Pedro Time Series (SPOT) site, San Pedro Channel, CA, USA - 23 SPOT_SRF_2011-06-22 | ecosystem: Environmental > Aquatic > Marine > Strait...
AATAGTTCCTTCGCAGCAGCAACAAACTCTTGCGAGCAACTATTTACAATTTGATACTGGAGCTGGTAGAGATTTCTCTCAGCAGTATCTACCTGAACTATACGAACAAGAAGTAGAGCGTTATGGAAACAGAACGTTATCTGGATTCTTACGTATGGTTGGCGCTGAATTACCAATGACATCTGATCAGGTAATTTGGTCTGAACAAAACAGACTACATGTAGCATACGATAACTGTGCTCAAGGTGGTGCTGCAAACACTATTACAATTCCACTTGCTGCAGACATAAGCAACGTTATTTCTCCACAACAAACTATCGTTGTGTTAGATGACTTTGGAAACGAATCAAAATGTTTAGTTGTTGATTCTGACTTACAAACATTTGCTGGTGGTGGTACTGGTGTACTTAATGTATTACCTTACGGGTCAGCTGATTTAGCTACTGAAGGACTTGTTGGTAACGTGAAGATTTTCGTATACGGTTCTGAATATCCAAAAGGAACAAACACTACAATTGCTCCTGGTGGAGGTGTTGTTGCTGTTGCTGGAAACGATTATCCTATCGCTACTATTACTCCTGACTTTACACAATTCTCTAACAAACCTATCATTATCCGTAGCCAATATTCAATCAATGGTTCTGACACAGCTCAGATCGGTTGGGTAGAAGTTGCTACTGAAGATGGTACTTCTGGATATTTATGGTACTTAAAAGCTGAGTCTGAAACAAGACTACGTTTTGAAGATTACCTAGAAATGTCTGTTGTTGAAGGTGAGTCAGTAGCTGCTACTTCTACTATTGCCGGTGTAACTGGTACAGAAGGTTTATTTGCTGCTATCGAAGATCGTGGTAATGTGTAAGTTGGATTCTCAGCTGCTACTGGTATTGGTGACTTTGATGATATTCTTAGAAACCTAGATACTCAAGGAGCAATTGAAGAAAACATGTTATTCTTAAACAGAAACACAAATCTAGAATTTGATGACATGCTAGCTGCAATATCTGCTGGTGGATCTGGTGGTACTGCTTTTGGATTATTTGAAAACTCAGAAGAAATGGCATTGAACTTAGGGTTCAGCGGTTTCCGTAGAGGTTCTTATGATTTCTATAAAACAGACTGGAAATACTTAAACGATGCTTCAACTCGTGGAGCTATGAGTGGACCTGCTTCTATCGAAGGTGTATTAGTTCCTGCTGGAACAAGTACAGTTTACGATCAGATCTTAGGTACTAACATTAGACGTCCTTTCTTACACGTAAGATACCGTGCGTCTCAAGCTGATGACAGACGTATGAAGTCTTGGTTAACTGGATCTGTTGGTGGAGCTTTCACTAGCGATTTAGATGCTATGACTGTAAACTTCTTGTCTGAAAGATGTTTAGTAACTCAAGCTGCTAACAACTTTGTATTATTCAAAGGAGCATAACAACAAAGGTAATGTTTACCCCTGATGTATTTTCAGGGGTAACTGTTACCCTTATTAATTATTTAATTATATTATATCATGGCTAAAAAAGCAAAAGCAGAGGTGGCTGTTGAAGAACCTATTAAGGTTGCTCCACCAAAAAAAGAAATTAAAAAAAATCAATGGGAATTAAAAGGTAGAACATACGTTGTTAAAGGCAATAAATCTCCATTAACATTAACTATACCTAGCAAGCATACAAGAAAATCTCCACTTCTCTGGTTTGATAAAGAAAAAAGAGAACAAAGAGAATTAAGATATGCTACTAATATGAATTCACCTTTTGTAGATGAACAAAAAGGAGAAGCTACTCTTGGGCATATAACTTTTAGAGATGGAGTATTGAGTGTTCCTGAAGAAAACCAAATACTACAAAAATTATTAAGTTTATATCACCCATTAAAAGGTAAAAAATATTATGAATTTGATTCTGTTGTTATTGCAGAAGATGAATTAGATACATTAGAACTAGAAATCTCAGCTTTAAATGCGGCTTATGGTATGGACATAGATCAAGCCGAAGCTATATTAAGAGTTGAAAAAGGAAGTTCAGTATCAAATATGAAATCAAAAGAACTAAAAAGAGATTTACTTATATTTGCTAAAACTAAACCAGCTTTATTTTTGAATCTTGCCAACGATGAAAACGTTGAGCTTAGGAACTTTGGTATCAAAGCAGTAGAAAACAACGTAATCAAGTTATCTCAAGATCAAAGAACTTTTCACTGGGGATCAAACGACAGAAAATTAATGACTGTTCCATTTGATGAAAACCCATATTCAGCTTTAGCTTCATGGTTTAAGACTGATGAAGGTGTAGAAGTTTATAAATCTATAGAAAAAAGACTATAAACAAGTGATAATATAAGGGGTAGTGTCATGCTGCCCCTATATTATAATTAAAATAACTATGGCAATAAACGTAAATACTGTATATCAAACCGTTCTTTTAATATTAAATAAAGAACAGAGAGGTTATATAACACCTCAAGAGTTTAACAATATTGCTAATCAAGTTCAATTGGAAATATTTAATTCATATTTTCCAGATGGCGATCAGGCTAATAGAAAAAATCAAACTAATCAACAGAACGACACAGAGTTTTATAATTCATTTAATGTTCAAGATTCTAGATTAGACCCATTCAAGCTCGTAACAAAAGAATTTATTTACGACAGCGATCAAGATGCCTGGGTATATCCATCAAACGTTTTGCCTATATCTAAAATAGGCTCAGTATATTGTAACTACGACAATAGAATTACTTACAAACAAGCTGACAGACTTTCCTATAAAGAATTTAGAACTACAGCCAACTCAAGGCTTACGGCTCCTACTCAAAACTATCCAATTTTTAATATTACATATATAGAAAAAGACTTCGAGCAAGTAATTCCACTGCAAAGCTATGCGGGTGGAAGCACGCTTGTTTTTGATAGCACATACAATGTTAGCGTGGGCAACAGTGTGTTTAATAAGACGCAGCAAGTTCTTTACGGTAACGTTATAGGATTATCTACAGTTAACAACACTATTGAGGTTACGGTTTCAGAAAATTTAACAGTCTTAAACTCTCCAGTAGCTGGAGATGAAATGTTAATAATAAAAGCTGATGACATAGCTTTATATCCTAATTTATTTATAGAACCAAGACCAAGCTCTATAGAGGTGTCGGCGGTGCAAACGCCAATTCAGGTTTCTTGGGCTTATCAAATACAAGCTAATGGTTCTTATTTATATGATTCTACTGCTTCTATTGATTTTGATTTAGTTCAAGACGAACAATCAAGAGTGGTTTTAGAAATATTAAAATACTGTGGAGTATCAATAAGAGATCCTCAAATAGCTCAACAAGCTGCTCAAGCAGAGGCTGTTATAGAGGCGAATGAAAAAAGATAATAAATGGCTCAAATAAACGAAACTAATCAACAATATTACGCGGGAGCGCAGGGTTTTCAAGTTGAAGCCGCTACAGGTCAAAGTGCTTTTACTTTTACCTTTGACACAGGTTTAGTATTAGGTAGTTGGGATCCAACAGATACTGACTATGCTTTAAATAATTTTAAATTATATCATAGTTCAAATGGTATAAATTATACAGAAATAACAGGAGCTCCATACGCGCCTTATACTATAAACGGAAATACTATAACGTTTGCTTCTGCTGTTCCTCAAGGTGAAACAATAGTTTGTCAATTAAAGAAACTTGACGGGGGAAACTACGGAAGTCAAGATGCTTTTGGTACAACCACTGAAAACAATTACGGTAGTTATTCTTATAATACACTTGAAGATATTGTAAATAACTTTATGATAGGATATGTAGGTGATGGAAAGTTAATACAAAATGTTAAAAAAAGTGATGTAATTTTCCATGCTAAAAGAGGACTACAAGAGTTTAGTTATGATACCTTAAAAAGTATTAAATCTCAAGAGCTTAATATACCTCCTAGCTTAAGTGTTATCATACCGCAGGACTATGTCAACTACGTTCGCATGTCTTGGATAGATATGCAAGGTGTTCAAAGGATAATATATCCATCTAATAATTTAACAAACTCACCATACAGAGCACCAGTTCAAGATGCTGATGGAGCACCTGTTCAAGATAATTTTGGATCTAATTTTGAAGGAACATCTATTACAGAAGAAAGATGGAAGTCAAATAATCCTTCCTTAATAAACCAAGAGTTTAACCAACAACAATACAATGCTGGCTTAGACTGGTGGGGTTATGAATGGGGATATGGCGGTATGTGGTACTGGGGATATGGACAATTATATGGAAATGATCCTCAATACGCTCAAGCTAACGGCTGGTTTAATATGAATGAAAGAGAGGGTAAAATATCTTTCTCAAGTAATTTAGTTGGAAGATTAATTATATTAGAATACATATCTGATGGATTAGCTTACGACATGGATAGTAGAATACCTAAGCTAGCAGAGGACGCTTTATATGCTTATATAATACATGGTATAATATCGCTTAGAGCTGGTCAACCAGAGTACGTTGTAAATAGACTTAGAAGAGATAAAGCATCTAAACTGCGTAATGCAAAAATTAGATTATCAAATATAAAATTAGATGAAATCACTCAGGTTATGAGAGGTAAGTCTAAATGGATAAAACACTAGAATTAAATGCCTGAAATTAAGAATAATTTTCTTAGATCCAAAATGAATAAGGATCTAGATGCTAGATTAATTCCCAATGGAGAGTATAGAGACGCTGTAGGTATAAACATAAACCAATCAGAAGGACCAGACGTTGGCGCTATGGAAGTCGTGTTGGGTAATGAAAAACTTTTTAGTTTATCAAACCCGGACATGCGCTTTATAGGTAGATTTGATGACGAGGTAAATGATGTTATTTATTTATTTGCTACGGATCACACTGGTCAAGGTGAAGCTCCATCATCAACAACTCATCAAATATTAAGATATGCTAATGGTGGCACAACGGCTCAAGTTTTAGTTGAAGGTTATTTTTTAAATTTTACACAAGATAATATAATAACAGGTGTAAACTTATTAGAAACTCAATTATTTTTTACAGACAATAGAAACCAACCTAGAGTTATAGACGTAACAAACACTCTTGGTTATTACACAAAAGAAGAGCATATATCAGTTGCTAAGTTTTCGCCCTACAAATCTATAAGTATTTTATTCGCGCAAGACAAACAGGTTGCTTCTTTTAATAGTGGAACTCCTAGTGATATAGTACTTAACAATGTTACAGATATTAAAGTAGGTGATATTGTATACAATGAAACCCAGCAAGCAGAATACGGTCATGTTGAAGAAATATCTGGAACTACTGTAACAGTTGATAAAGATTTAACAGATCCTAATGAACAAGCGCCTGGATATACTTTAGCAAAACCACCATTAACAGATGATGTATTAAGATTCTCTAGATCAACAATGACTGATGAGTCTGATGATCCTAATTGGCCTGGTGATCCTGATTTTTTAGAAGATAAATTTGTTAGATTTAGCTATAGATTTAAATATGACAATAACGAATATTCTCTTGTAGCGCCTTGGACTCAACCTGTATTTATACCTAAACAGTTCGGATTTTTTGGTGAAAAAATATACGATGCTTCAGGTAACTTATTAGAAGATCTTAAAGATGAAGAAAACGCTTTTAGAAGTACTATATTAAATTGGTTTGAAAATAGAGTTAATCAAGTAGAATTAAGAGTTCCTTTTCCTTCTAATGATCCTGTTAATGATTATAAAATAAAACAAGTTGAAATTCTATTTAAAGAATCAGACGCTGTTCAGCAGCAAGTATTAGAGAGAGTACCAACAAGTGAAGTTACGTTTGATGCAAACTACGAGCCTCAAAATAATTATTATAATTATACTTATCAATCTAAAAAACCATATAGAACACTTCCAGAAAGTGTAACAACTAGAGTTTCTGACAAAGCTCCAGTTAAAGCTTTATCACAAGAGTTGATAAGTAATAGAGTTGTTTATGGTAACTTCGCAGATAGATGGGATCCTCCTTCTTTAAAATACACAACACAAGCAAATCCTAGAAGTTCTCAGTTTAGTGATGATGTTGCTGAATATCCTAACCACACTTTAAAACAGAATAGAAATTATACTATAGGCGTTGTTTTTTATGATAAATATGGAAGAGCTTCAAGTGTTGTAACCTCTGATATTGTATCTCAACAAGATTTAGACGATAAAATATCTACGCTTTATCATGCTTATAAAGACCAGGGTGATGTTGGGTATGGAGGTTTCACTGGAGACTATAGAATATATGACTGGTTAGGTGATCAACTTAGAATAAACTTTCAACAAGCTATACCTGAGTTTCCTGTAAATAATTACCCAGGTGCTTATGCTCAAGGAACAACATTTACTTTAACTACAGGTAATACAACGTCTATAACTACAACAGCTCCATTTACATATACTATAACAGGTGTTGATTTTACTTCAGATATTTTAGTAGATAACTACTTAAGAGGTTATTATGTAGATTATACTAAAGTTATAAGTTCTGAATATATCAACGGTGACACGGTTGTAGTAACAGAAGAGCAACCTGCCGATATATATGAATACAACGGAGGATATCCAGGTCTTGAACCACTTGAACCAAAGAGATCTTATAAGATAAATCCAGCGGGTTGGTATAGCTTTAGAATAGTAGTACAGCAACAAGAACAAGATTATTACAATGTTTACCTACCTGGGCTTACAAATGGATTCCCATGGAATGGTGATGAAATTGTTTCACCTTTTTTCGGATCTAGAGTACCATTAAACGAACTTTTCCCTCAAAACGTAGGTAGTATAGCAACTACGCCTCTTATATCTGACAATATAAATAAGATACCTAGAGATTTAGCAGAAGTAGGACCTGATCAAGAACAATATAGATCTAGTGATACTAAGTTATTTTTAAGAGTAAACAACACTAAAAATCTATTTAGAATAGATAGGCTTTTTGCAGGAGCAACTTACTCAGACGCGACAAATGTACCGACGCAAACTTTAACAGGTGACGGTAAAGGTTTAACAGTTAATATAACAGTAGATGGTACTGGAGGTGTTGACTCGAGTGTTGGTATATACGAACTTGGTTATGGATATAAAGATGGCGATGAAATAAGAATTTTAGGTGGAGATGGTAATGCAACAGCTGAAATAAAAATACAAGACAAAGAAAATCAATTATATTTTCCAGGAAGATCAGATCACTATGTATCTCAAATAGGTAAACAACAAGAGATTTTAGATGCTACAGCTTCTACAGATCCTGGAAATACATTGCTTTCTAAATACATTCCATATGATGGTTATTACTCTTCTGAGAGTAATCCACTAATTGCTGTTATAGAGTTAAACAATCAAGAACAAGCTGGTGTTACTTATCAAGAGTGGTTTTCTAGTAGACCTTTACTTCCAAGACTATGTGTTTATGAAACAGAACCAGTACAATCAGTTCTTGATATATATTGGGAAACAAGCACAAATGGTTTAGTTTCAGATCTTAATGATTTAATATTAACATCTTTCAACGGTGTTTTTGACTTAAGAGGCTTTAGCTCTAACTTCAGAGAAAGTATAGACTACTCTACAACACCTCAAACTGTTACTGATATATTCTACGGAATAGATTCAACAGGTGGTAACGCCTCTGGTTTAGGCCCTCAGACAGGTGTAGTACAAGTTACAGATGGAAACGGTGTAATAGTACAAACAGAAACAACGCCCACAGGAGATCAAATATTTTATTTAGATATAAATCCTACGGCTGGGGGAGATGAGCTCAGGGTATTTTGTCAAAAAAGTTTTACATACAGAGATATAAGTTCTGTAACAGATAGATACACTGTTACGATAAGAACTCAGTTAGGTGGAGAAATTACTGAGCATGATAGAATAATACCGCTTCAAAATGATCCACCATTTTTCTTAGTAGCTCAAAATACCAATATTCAATTACGCCCTACAGAGCAAGATGTAGCTGCTATAACTGGGCTTAGAAACGGAGCTGGAAATGAAAATGATCCTTTTCCTGAAAATAAAATAGTTCAACTTATATTCGAGATCGCAGAACAAAGAAAACAATTAACACCTACAACCGATATAGTTACTGATATATTTACTGTAGACCCTATAACATACTCTAGTTTTAGTGGATTTGGGCAATCGTTTTTAAGAGTTAATGCTACTCAAACTCAAACAGGTGATGTTTATACTGTTAAGTTAAGAGCTACAGATGCTTCTCAAGGTATTGGTTTCTTAGTTTACGAGGTAAATTTATCAATAACTATTTTAGATGGACCTAAAATTACTTCAGGGCAAGGTACTGTTGATTTCAATCAATCATTAGTTGAAGCTAATCCTAGATGGGAATGTAATACTTCAACTCTTGGAGGAACTAATCAGCCACTTAGACAGTATAATATTTATAATGGATTTTTAAGACCTGGAAGCACTTCAACGGCTGGTGGGTGTTATAGCGGTTGTTACTATCCTAACACAACAAACTTTGTAAATAACGAAGTATCTAGAAATTTTGGTCAAAATTCTAACCCACTCTTTGCTTCTTCAACTTCTCATGGGGTTAATGTAAGTAATATAGATTATAAATTAAGTGATTTACAAGCAGAAGTAATATCTAGTATTGTAAATCCTGGAGTAGGTTATAGCGTTGGTTCTAATATTCCTGTAACAGGTGGATCAGGTTTAAATATGACTATAGATATATTAAGTGTTGATGCGAATGGTGGTATTACGTCTGCGGTTGTTGCAAACTCTGGTACACTGCCATCTCCTCAAGGAACAGGTCCAACAGGTTATGTTAACGGTGACCAGGTTAGTCCAGTAGGTGGAGCAGTTTCAGCTATTTTAGAATTAGATGGTGGAATTGTATCAGGAGCTTTTGTGTTAGCTTATGAACTTATAACACCAAATATACAAAAACCTGATTATCAATTTAACACATCAGCAACAGGAAAACAGCCTTTTGAAATATTACATAAATGGGACACGGTGGGAGTATGCCCTGGTAATGGTACAAATTTAAAGTTATTCGCCGCGGATTATTCCCCTTCATCAAATACTGGAGACCCTAAAAAAGGCTATCTTACTTTTAGTATAAGTCAAGGCCAAGCTGGCATAAATTTAACTCACGTTATTACCAATATATGGGAAGAGTCCTGGGTTAATGCTAGCTTCATGGACACCATTGCTGGCAATAGCGTTGGTAAATGTAATCCTTATAGCAGTCCAATATTCGGCGTGAATAATACTATTATGGGTACAACATATTTTAAACTTAAATTAAAAGCTTATGATCCTACTGGAAGAGTTTTCACCACACCAAGACAAGGAGGAGGGACTCTAACTGGTTGGACTTATTATGACAATAATTTACTTTTAGCTGAAAACACAGTAAGTTTTGTTTTTCACGATATGCAACCTTTTTGGGGCCAAGAAGGAACATGCGAATTAGGTATAAATGATGGTAGATCACTCAAGACCACTGATTGTGGTGGGGCTCTTCCTTGTCCGTAAATATTATTTAAAACAAGTGATTATAAAAAATGGCTGCAAGTATAGAAATAACATTTTATAACTCTTACGTAGGTAAGAAGGTGATAAACGCTAATCCAAAATATGATGCGGTTATTCCACCTTGGACTGGTTTAACTAGCGCTGCATATACTGGTAACGTGCCAGATCAATCTCTTTACACTTCACAATGGTATATTGAAGAAGCTAGGATTAAAGGAGGTTTTAACAACACTATTACAGATCTTGGTGTTAATGCTCATGCTGTAGAAGAAGAACCTCAATTGCAAAGAAGAGGTAATGCTATGATATATTCTGGTATATATAATTCTAGAACGGGTGTTAATCAAACAAATGTTTTTTCTGTTGCTGATAATATAACAAAAGCAGTAGACCCAAGATATGGTAGTATACAAAAATTATACGCGGAAGATACACGGTTGATTATATTTCAAGAGCAAAAAGTAAGTAGCGCCCTTATAGATAAAGACGCTATATATACAGCTGAAGGTGGTAACTTAACTACTTTAGCTAATATAGTTATAGGTTCTATTATACCTTATGCGGGTGAATATGGTATAGCCACTAACCCTGAGAGCTTTGCTGTTTATGGTTATAGAAAATATTTTGCTGATAGAAACAAAAATGCTATATTAAGACTATCTGCAGATGGTATTACAGAGATCTCTTCATACGGTATGAAAGATTGGTTTAGAGATAATTTAGCAACTGTTGGAGTTACTGGTAAAATACAAGGAGGTTGGGACATGCATAATAAACAATATGTTGTAAGTCTTCAAAACAATACTCTTGATTTTAACCAAACATTAACATATGACGAAGCTGTTAGAGGTTGGACTTCTTTTATGCCTTGGAGTATTGGAGCTAGTGGTTCTTCTAATGACTTTGTTTCTACAACATCTAGTTTAAGAAACTCGTTTTTTACTACAAGACAAGATGGTTTCTATAGACACTATTCTAACTCTGTGCCTTACAATAATTTTTACCAAGAGCAAGGAACAGCTAGTATAGATTTTATATTTAATGCAGATCCTTCTGTTGTCAAGAACTTTAGAACTGTTAACTATGAAGGAAGTGACAACTGGAGAATGGATTATCTAATGACTGAGTACGAGTCGACAGAACCTATAGCTAGTTATGTTAATGGATCTTATTTTCTACCAAATGTTCAAACTCCTCAGTACTTAGGTTTTTGGGAAAAAGAAGGAAAATACTTTGCCAATGTAGTACCTGGTGGAGTAAATAGTACAGCTGTAGATGCTTACAGCGGAAGAGTTATTATCAATGATGTTCAAGGTCAGTCTGCAAAGAGCGGTGTTAAAGGCACTGTTGGTAGAGTTAGATTTGTAGCTGATAACACTCAAGTGGCAGAATTATTTGCTGTCAGTTCAGTATTTAATGTATCAAGTTATTAAATAAAATTAAATGAAATTTAAAACACGTAAAATAGAAGCGTCTGATTGGAAGATGCTTTTGAAATGGTGGGTTGGCCATAAATGGGTTCCACCTACTAAAGACGCTTTGCCTGACAACGGGCTGGGCGGTTTAATTATAGAAGAAGATGGTGAACCTCAAATAGCAGGTTTTATTTATCAAACAAATTCAAAGGGTTGTTGGTTAGAATATATAATATCAAACCCTGATTATAAGAAAGATAGGTCTATATTATTAGATACACTTGTTATGAATGCAGAGCAAGTTGCTATAGAAATGGGTTATAAATACATGTTATTTATAGGAAAAAGCAACGGCATACGTGAGTCAATGAAAAGAACAGGTTGGGTTGAAGATCCAGATCCTTCTTACGAGCTAATGAAAAGATTAACTAAATAAATAAAATTATTAAAATATGGCAGCAGTAACTACAGCTTTAGCAATAGGCGCTGGCGCAACAGCAATAGGTGGAGCAGTACAATCAGGTCAAGAGCATAAAGCTATGCGATCTGCTAGAAGCGCGAAAGGAAGAGCAGCCTTGAAAGTTAAGCAACTACAAGACGGTAGACCTAGAGTACCAAACCCTGCTGAGTCTGTAAGTAATTTAGCTGGACTTAGTCAAGATCTTACGGATCAAATGAGTAATCCATTCGCTAACATGGGCGTGGCTACTAAAGCTGCAGAAATACAATTTGAGCAAACTGACATAGCTTTAGCTAATTCATTAGATACTATGATGGCATCAGGTGCTGGAGCAGGTGGCGCTACAGCTCTTGCTCAAGCTGCGTTAAAATCTAAACAAGGTATTGCCGCTAATATTGAAGCTCAAGAATCTAAAAACGAACAACTTAAAGCCCAAGGCGAACAAGCCTTGCAAGCTGCTAAAGTAGACGAACAAAGAAGACTACAATCAATAGCAATATCGGAAGGTCAAAGAGAGCAAGCTGCTGACATGCAAGGTCAAATGTACCAGTTTAATCTCGAAGAAGATAGACGCAACTCAGACATATCTTATTGGATTTCTAAAGAAACAGGTGCTGCTCAAAGACAGGCTCAAGCTAGAGCTAATAGAAACGCGGCTACAGCTGGTATAATGACAGGATTAGGTAGTATGGCAACTAGTGTCGCTATGGCTGGAATGGCTCCAGCGCCTGCGACCACAACTTCTGATAGAAGAATGAAAAAGAATATAAAGCTTATAGGTAAATCTAATAGTGGATTAAATATATATGCATTTGAATACATAAACAAGATGCTAGGTGAAGGTATTTTCCAAGGTGTTATGTCAGATGAAATACCACAAGAAGCCGTTGTAAACCACATAGACGGATATGATAGAGTAAATTACTCTAAAATTGATGTTGAATTTAAAAGAATAAGTTAATATGGGATATAGTATACCAGGAGCGGATTACACTTTACCTCCTTTACAAGTAAACGTAGCGGCGAAAATAGGATCTGAATTTGCAAGAGCAATACAGAAGCTAGGTGATATTCGTAGACAAGAAAGAAAAGAAGCTAAAGAATTATTAGCTACTCAAAACAACTTTAAAAATCAATTATTAATTCAACAAAATGAATTAAAAACAGGTTTTTTCTCTACGCTAAATGAAGCTGGTTTTTCTTCTGATGGAAACCAGTCTATCTTGTTTGATCAGTTCTCTGGAGTATTAAACTCTAAGGCTAAAGAAGCTATGGAGGCTAGGGTTAAAATGCAGTTCGATCAAGAGATAACAGATGATGAGAGACAAGAGTTAGCAAAAAAAGTAGCTGATTTTAATGTTTATTCTAAGAGTAGTTTAACTCAAATTGGTGGGCTGGTTGCTGATTATGAGGCTATGAAAGATTTGAATATGGTTGTAGTTGGGAATCCTAAAAACGGAGAGCAATTAAGTTATCAAATAGCTTTACAAAACATTGGTAGTGGTGATCCAAAAATATTTGACAAAAATGCTATTATTGATACTAAACTTACAGAGCAAAGCGGTAACAATATGATATCATCAACAGTTAAAATACCTGCAAACTCTAAATATTTTCAAACAGTTACTAGAAACACTGGGAGTGGACCTGGCAGTGCTGTGTCTGTTTTACAAAAAGGTTTAGATGAAGGGATTATAAAAGAAGAAATGATTGATGGTAGAAAGTTTTTAGTTTTTAAAAATACTATAAATGCTACTAATTATTCTAAAAGAGACGGCATGGATTTAGTCGTTGAAGGAGTTCAAAAACTAGATTCAACAGAGGTTTTTGAGCAACATAAATTTATAAAACCTAACACTGGGGCATTTTTACCAGAATTCATAGGCCAAGACAATGAAGTTATAAGCGTTCAAGATAAAGTTGACAGCAACGGAAAACCAACCGGTTGGACAGATACAGTGCAATATAATATAATAAACATAGACAGAATGGCTAGTGATCAAAACTTTTTACAAGATATTGATGCTACTTATGATTCTATTTTTGACAATCCAGAAGTTTCTAGAGCTGTTCAAGAAAATTACTTATTACAAATAGGAATATCTCGCGGCTTAAATGATTTTGACGATGTTGATAGCAGCGTGAAGAAAAAAAGAATTATGGACGCTATGGTTACAGATTTATTTTCAAGTAGACTAGCTAGTAGTGGAGACGTAGACAATGCTCAAATGCCTTTTGTCTTAGACCCTAAAAATCCAGTTAGTCAAAATCTTATCGATTCCTCTATGGCTAGTGGTTTTAAAAATCCTGTAACACAACAAGATTACAAAATGGGTGATACTATTTACGTTATAAGAAAAGAAATTGAAAGATCGAAAAAAGAAGAAACAGAAAGTAAAGACAAGATTGATCAATATGCTGACATATTATTAAGATCAGATGAAGATATAATGAAAGAACTACAAAACGCTTCTTTAAGCGTAACGAATAGAGGGACATTTCTTGTTAAAGATGGAAAGATACTTAAAAACACTGGTGGCGATGATGAAACTGAATTCCCTGTAATAAGTATGCCTGCTTTTAGAGAGATTCTTAGAAATGCAAGTACTACTGCTAGAAATAAATAAAATATAATTATGTATAAATACAACGGGGCGGAATATACTTTAGAAGAAATTAAATCTATACTAGGTGTAGAGCAGATTACTGAAGCTATATTATTAGAAAATGGTATAACTCTTGCTGAAGAAGAACAACAAGATTTTCAAGACGGTGTTGCAGAACAGGATGCAACTGTAGCACCGACACGTTCAGCGTCCGATTTGGAATCGAGATTAGCGGAAATTTCTTCGGAATTAAGTTCGCCTGTTCCAATCCAAAAAGCAAGAAACCTAAGAAATGAAAAGTATAGGCTAGAAAAAGATTTAGGTAATTTATATGATAGATCTGATATAGACTTTGAAGAACCTAGAACTGTAATAAACAAACTTGAAGATCAAGTTGAAGCAGCTTTAGCTGAAAAATACACTTGGCTTAAGGTGGATAAAGCAGGTTTTGATGGTAATAAGTTATATTTAAATTTACCAGACGAGAGGGTAGAATTAGATTTAAAACCTTTTACAAAAAAAGGAGAGCAAGAAGCTGTAGATATTTTAAATAAAGTTGAAAAAATTAACAAAACATTAAGCGCTGATGACGTTGATGCGCTTAAAGTTAGAGCAAGCTTGCAAGAGCTAGAAGTTACAGAAGACATAGACGCTCTTTCAAAACTAATAGAAGGGACTGGAATAGAGATACGTCAAAATAAAGATACAGCTCCTGGTGTTTACCGAGGCAGTTCCTCTCCTGGAGATATGAGTGGTATGGTTGGAACACAGCCTGCTGTTAGAGGTGGAACTTACGGTGTAACTTACGATATAATAAAAGACGGTGAACCTTTAGCCCAAGGAGTGGAAACTATAGGTGAGGTGTTTAAAACTGTAGACGGCTTTGTTAATAAGGATTTTTTAGATAAAATTATACAAAACAGTTACGAAGATCAAAAAACAAAAGTTCTTTCTATTAATGAAAAATTAAAAGAAGAAGAAGATATTATAAAAAAAGATCCTGATCTTACTTTTAGATATTATGAACAAAGGTTTGCTAATGACTTCATAGACAATGTAATGTCTAGAGTTGATTTTGAAGGACAAGGAATAAATCCTGAAGATTTTAAAAAAAGACTAGAACAATATTTTGTAGACAAAAAAAATGCAGCGGAAGAAGATGCATATGAGTTTAAGTACAATGTTAAGCTTGATAAGTATATAAAAATACCTAAATCAAATAGAAAGAAAAATAAGTTAGATAAGTATAAAGACTTGTCAGATTTACCTGAAGATATAGGTAAAGTAATATTTAATCTTAAGCAATCTGGAGATTTAAATATAGAAGAAATAGTTAAAGAAGGTCAAAATGAACAAATAATAACTGAAGTTAGCTTAGCTAAACCTACTATAGTAGAACAAGTTATAAAAGAAAGTGGAGATCAAAATTTTCTAAAAATGTCTGAGCGCTTCGTGCGTGATGAAGAACAAAAGTTTAATCAAAACATGAGTGTACGAGTTGGTAAAACTCAAGAAGTTTTTGATCAGTTCTCAACTACATTCGCCGCTAGAGCTAAAGAAATAGCTGCTAATCTTCCTGCAGGTACAAAAATATCTATAGAGACAATAGGTGGTGTTCCCTCTATAACACTTACTAATGATAATAAAAACTTAACTCAAGCAGATTTTAATTTAATAGAAGAAGCAAGAGAAAAATTTGTAGATCTTCAACAAGTTATATCTACGCTTCAACAGGATTATAATTTAACTCTTGATAATATAGATCAAGATGTACAAAGTTTTTATGCTCAAGGCAGAGGATTAGATGAAGACTTGTATGCTGGTGCTAGAAAAGAATACGGCTTAGACAAGTTGTTTATGAAAGATGTTAATGATTCATTTGCTAGTCTTCTTCTAACTGTTCCTACACTATTAGATTCTGAATGGGCTGCTACTCAGCAAAAGTTTTTAGATGATAAAAACAAGTATTATGAAACCATGGGTAGTTATAATGATGGAGATTTTCTTAGATATGCTACTAGAACATTTGGTCAACAGTCTGCTAATTTAACTTTAGCTATTGCTGGTGGAGCTATATTAGGACCTGCTGGCTTAGGGCTTACACCTGCTATGACCCAAACAGCTATAGCAACATCGTTTGGATTAAGTAGTGGTACTCAAACTTTTAGAAACTTAAAAAACCAAAAATACTTGGTTGGTAAAGCTAGAAAAGATGGTGAGCTAGCAAAGAATGCTTTTCAAAATGGTCAAATAACATCTGCTCAGTATTCAACTATAATGCAAGATGTTAATAAGACTATTGCTATGGGTGACTTAACAAACCTTCAGATGGTTGGTGCTTCTTTTTCTGACGCATTAATTGAAGGTACAATTACTAGATTTATTGGTACAGCACCCAACGCATTAAAATTTGTTAAAGATCTTAAAGGCGCACCAGCTATACTAGACATAGCAGAACAAGCTGTTAAAGGAAGACCAGCTAATCTTTGGAATTTTATAGGTAAGCCATTAACAACAAGAACATTAGGTGAAGTTGTTGAAGAAACATCTATATATACGTTATCAGAATATATAACTCAAGCTGGTATACTAGATAGAGAGGCGGACTTAAGTCAGTTTGACGACACGGCTATGGCTGCTATAGTTATATCTGGCCCAACAAATATATCAGGTGTTTCGTATTCTGGTATAATGAACTATGGTATTACTCAAGACTATAAGAAAAAAATAAACAGTCTTAGAGTAACTAATCAAAATTTAAGTGATGCTATAGCTGGCGCTACAACTAAAGAATCTAAACAAGCTTTATTTTTTAGCCTGACAGAGAACCTTAAAGAGCAAGGTTTAGAAACAGACATGCTATCAGTAGATATACTTAACACTGGAGCTGAGAACGTTAAAAGACTTATAGCACTTGAAATAGCTAAGAGTGATTTTTTAACTAATATAGGGGCAACGCCTGATCTTAGTGACGCTAAAAAAGCTACAGTTATAGATGCTTACAAAGACACTCTTAAAAAACCTTCTGAAAAAGAAAACTTTGAAAACCAATTAAATGCTTTTGATGTTACTATAAATAATATAAAAGATAATATTGGTAAAGATGGAAGTTATGATACGGCTAAAAAAGCTTTAGGTAGTGTGTATGATAATTACAATGCTGAGTTAGATTTAGAAGGAGATACCTCTAAAGGTAAAGAAAGAATAGCTAAAGTAGTACAAAGGTTTAGAGAAGATACGGTTAAAGCAAATACAGAAAAAGCAAAGAATAATCCTGAAGTTGTTAATTACGTAGAAAACCAATTAACTGAAAGCGGTAGACCATTAAACTTAGTACAGAACGAAGCGTTATATGCAGAGATAGGAGCTCAATTAGCTTTAGACTCTGGTAGAGCTTACGCTAATAGAATACTTATTAATACTTCTGTAGAAAGTATATTAGGTAAAGATACTAAACTGCAAGTTGCTACGTGGAAAAATGATAAAGAGCTTAAGGCATTACTAAAACAAGAAGGCCTAAATAAGCAAGAAGAGCAAGACGCGTTTAGTAAATTAAAAAACAATAAAACATTTGGTCTTATTGTAGGCAACAAGCTTATAACTCAAAACGAAACACAAGCAGAAGAAAGTCTAGCAAAAGGTGAGATACAAGCTGGGACAGTTGTACTACACGAGATCAACCATGCTATTGATGATGGTAGAATAACAACGAGAGAAGGTAAATTAGATTACGCAGAAAACTTATTTAAGGCGGCAGCTGAGAGCAAAAACATAGGTCTTCAAGCTATACATACTAGCACTGTAAAGCTTATGAATAAATTATTTCCAGATGAAACATTTGAAAATAGTGAAAGATATAGAGACGAGTACACTAAGGTGTTACAAGAACAGGCATTTGCTTATGAAGATAGATTACAATTAGAAAAAGATGAGAGCTCTTTAGTTAGAGCGTTCAATGATTTAACAACTAATGCTAATGCTTTAAACACTCCTAATAAAGCGTTAAACTATATGCTAGCTAACAATGCTGGTTTTAGATCAGGTAAGTTAAGTAGAAAATCTCAAAGAGCTATAAACCAAAGAAAAGGAGGTGAGATTAAGTTTTCTGAAAAAACTATAAATGATCTTGCTGTAAAATATAAAGCCGGTGAATTAGACGCAGAGCAGACTATGGATTTTTATAATCAATATAGAAATACAGCGCTAGCAGCTATGGGCTTTGATACTCGTAAAGGTGATATACCTACTAATAAAGTTCTAGGTTTTGCAACAGATGCTTTCGGTAGAGTAACTAGAACGTATGATCCTAAAAAAATAAATCCTCAAACTGGAAAACCTTATAAATTTACAGGTTGGGTGTATAGCACAATAGGTAGAGAAGGTAGAGCTAAAATAGGTCAAGAAATAGAACGTAAAAAAGTTACGTCACGTATTAGTGAAGCTCAAGAACAGACAAGATTAAAGTCTACGGAAACTGCTGACCAAGGTATTAAACTAAAAGAAAGAGCTACCAAAGAAAGTCAAACAGAAAAAAGTAAAATTGATCCTAGAAAACTACCTTTAGTATCTCGTAATATAAAAGAAATTGAGAAAGAGGTTGATATAAAGCCTGAGAAGGTACCTAACGCTACATTTAAGAGCATTTCAGATGACTTCGGCAAAAAAGTATCATCAAAAATGTACGGCGTAAAAGAAGACAAGTTAGGAAAAGATTCTGAAAATTTAACATACGCTGATAGAATAGAAGACGGGCGACTTGTTAAGGCTGAGTTAGGTCAATTGCAGCAAGATTTTAAAACAATTGACTCAACTAGAAGAGCTATAAAATTATTACCAGAATTTAACGTTGTAACACCTGAAGCTGAAATAGATACTGGTGAAACACTTGCTACAAGTAGAGATTTATCAGGAACTTCTATAGGTATAGCAAACAAGGTTTTAGATTTCTTTTATGAAGATTATATAGATCCAAAGTCTTTAGATAAAGATATACAAGTACGAAGACAAGCTATAACTAATAAATCTGGTAGATCAAAAGGTTCAACTAGTCAAACAAATGTTAGGAGGTTAAAGCCAGAATTTAGAGGTACTATATCTAATGAAGCCGCTAGAAAAGCTCAAAATGAATTTGCAGAAATAAAAAGAGACTTTTCAAAGATAGAAAATTCTAAAGCTAGACTACAGGCAATTAGAACTGTAGGTACTAAGCTGAAAGGTTGGGCCAACTTAATGGGTGGTATAGTAGCAAATACTATTGCTGATCAAAAAATTTCTAAAATGCCTTTGAAAACGGCTAAACCTAAAAAGCAAATTAAAGCTGATATAAGAGGTGGTAGATCAAGGGTACAGTTTAGTGAGAGAATTGAAGGTATATTCTTGCAACCTGAGTTTAAGTTAGAAGTTAAAGGTGTTAATGGTGTTCTTAGTTCTTATAATGTAGATAACATATATAAGTTTGATACTGAAGACGATGTAGACACGTATGTAAAAGAGGTTAAGAAGACATTACTTCCACTGATGCCTAAGGAGTTTTGGTTTGGAAAGTCCGGTGGTACTCAATTTACTCCCGGTAGATTAGGCGGTATGTCTAAAGATATATATTCTTATTATAGAGCTGAAATGAAAAAGATGGCTACAAATGAAAGTCAAAAATATGGCGCACCTGTTTTAGTTGATGGAGTGCCAACTGATTTCTCAAAGTCATCTTATGATAGTTTGTTCAAAGATAAAGCTACAATACTTAAAAAGATTGCATCTGGAGACATAGCTGATTTCAATAAAAAAGTATCGGCCATACACACAGCCATGTGGTCTAGGTTTAATAAGGCTATTAGAAAAAACAAACAAAACGCTAGAGTAATTGGTAACTATTTAAAAATAGTAGGTGATGACAGAACACATTGGCATAAGCTTGGCGCTCAGTTTGTAGGTTATTCTAATAAAATTACACCATACAAAAACAAAAAAGGAGAATCACAAGAAGGCAGATACGAGTATGAGCACGCTATGCCTGCAACAGCTGCGTATTTATACTTGCTAGATGTTTCTTTAGCTGGTGTAGATTTTAACACATCTTATGATTTTGTAATGTCTAATTACAAGTTAATATCTCTAGACAAAGCTTCAGATAATAAACTTACATCTGTAGGTTTAAGAACCAGTATGCCTATTGGTTGGAACTTGTTAGACAATACGTGGATAGATAGATATTTTAATGTAGCCGTTTCCAAAGTTGATGGTGGTATTGATCCTGCTGGAATTGTTGGTTTAGATGGTAAAACTTTTCAAGAGATATACAATGTTAATGCTGATGGATCACCATACAATAACACATTTAATCCTGACGCTACTAACAAAATAGCATTTGATAACAAAGCTGACGAGGCTATGGGTAATGCTAGAGATAGTAGAAAATATAAAGAGTCTGCTAGAAAAGCTAGAGTATTTGATTTTGATGACACGCTTGCTAGATCTAAAAGCATGGTAATTGTTACGATGCCTTTCTTAACAGGAGATAGTGATATGGCTGATATAGTTGCTAGAAGAATTTTTAAAGATAAGTTTAAGAATCTACCAAGTTATAAACAAACTTATTCAAGCTTAAATGCTGAAGATAAATTAAAAGTATTACAAGCTATACCTGGAAAAACTAAAAAAATAAATGCTACAGAATTTGCTCGTGATGCTGCAGATCTAGAGGCTCAAGGTGCTACATTTGATTTTAATGAATTTAGTAAAGTAATTGATGGTGAAAAAGGTCCTTTATTTGAAGTGGCTAAATTCATAAATGATGCACCAGGAAAAAGAGATATGTTTGTACTAACGGCAAGGCCTGCTAACTCTGCTCGAGCTATAAAAACTTTCTTAGATGGTATAGGTTTAAATATACCTCTTGAAAATATAACAGGTCTTGGTGATGGAAAACCAAAAGCAAAAGCTGATTGGTTTGTAGAAAAATATGCAGAAGGTTATAATGATTTTTACTTTGCTGATGATGCTTTGAAAAACGTTAAAGCTGTTAAAGACATATTTAAAGTGTTAGATGTTAAATCTAAAGTTCAACAGGCAAGAGTTAAGTTTAGTGAAAGACTTAGTAAGGATTTTAACGACATGATCGAAAGAAACAAAGGTGTTAAATCTGAAGCCACTTTCTCTGATATACAAGCTAGACGTAGAGGTAGAAACCAAAAAAGATTTTCTTTCTTTGTTCCACCATCTGCTGATGACTTTAGAGGTTTAACTCAATATATATTTGCTGGTAAAGGTAAGCAAGGTGAGGCTGATCAAAAGTTCTTTGACAAAGCTTTAATTAAACCCTACACAAGAGGCGTTAATGCTATGAACATAGCTAGAACTCAAGCTAGAAATGATTACAGAGCTTTAATAGAAAATAATAAACCTATACGTAAAAAGCTTAAAAAGAAAGTTGGTGATACGACTTATACTCACGATGAAGCTATAAGAGTTTATTTGTGGACTGAAGCTGGTTTTGAAATTCCAGGTATTTCTAAAAGAGATCAAAAAACTTTATTTGATTTTGTTAATGCAGACGAAGATCTTAAATCTTTTGCAAATGGTGTTAAGCTTATAACTAGAAAAGATACTTATTTAGAACCTGGAGAATACTGGGACGGATCTACAATACTTGGAGATTTAAATAATATAACAAGAGATCTTAACAGGGCTGAGTATTTAAGAGAGTTTATAGATAATTCTAAAGTTATATTTTCAACACAGAACTTAAACAAGATAGAAGCAGTATATGGTTTCAGAGTAAGAGAGTCTATTGAGAATATGTTGTTTAGAATGGAGACTGGTCAAAATAAAAACAAAGGAGCTGGTCGAATTGTTAATGCTTGGAATAACTGGGTTAATAATTCTATTGGTGCTATTATGTTTGTTAACAGAAGATCTGCATTACTTCAAACTTTATCTTCGGTAAACTTTGTAAATTGGAGTGATAATAATCCTATAAAGGCTGGTATAGCTTTAGCAAATCAACCTCAGTATTGGAAAGATTTTAAAACTTTATGGAACTCTCCTATGCTAGTATCACGTAGAAAGGGTTTACAAGGTGATTTACAAGAAGCTGAAATAGCAGAAGCTGCTAAAAACGGTGGACCTAAAGGTGTTATATCTTATTTACTTAAAATAGGTTTTACCCCTACACAGCTCGCGGATAGTTTCGCTATAGCAACAGGTGGTGCTACATTTTATAGGAATAGAATTAATACCTACAAAAAAGAAGGTATGACAATTGAAGAGGCTGAGAAAAAAGCTTTTGAAGATTTTTCTGAAATATCCGAACAAACTCAGCAGTCTGCAGATCCAATGCTTATATCTCAGCAACAAGCTAGCGTGTTAGGTAGATTAGTATTAGCTTTCCAAAATACTCCAATGCAGTATACTCGTTTGATGAAAAAAGCTGGTCAAGACCTTATTAATAGACGTGGAGATCCTATGACTAATATTAGTAAGTTTTTATATTATGGTTTTGTACAAAACTTAATATTCTCTACATTACAAAATGCTGTATTTGCCTTGCTTCCAGGTTTTGATGATGAGGAAGAAGACTTTAAAACTGACAAAGAAAGAGAACAATATTTTGAAAAGCAACAAAATACAGAAGAAAAGAAAATAGCTAGAACTATAAACAGTATGAGTGATACTTTACTAAGAGGATCTGGTCTAGGCGGTGCTGTAATTTCTACAATTAAAAATATTATAATGGCTTATCAAACTGAGATGGAGAAAGATAAGTTTGATAGAGAAAACGCAAATGTACTTTTAGCCTTATCCTCTATATCTCCACCTATAAGCAGTAAGCTTAGAAAAATAAATTCAGCACTAAGAACTAAAGAGTTTGAAGAAGATGTTATTGCTGAAAGAGGTTTTGATGTTACAATAGACGGTAAATTTCAGTTAAGTCCTGCTTATCAAATGTTAGGCCAGGTTACTTCTGCTACCACAAACTTGCCATTAGATAGAGCTGTTGATGAAGTAAATGCTATAACAGAGGCATTAGATACTAGAAATACTCAATGGCAAAGATTAGCATTAGGTCTTGGTTGGAGAATTTGGGACGTAGGTGCTAGAGTTGAAGAGCATGATCTTATTAAAACAGCTGCTAGTAAAAAGCGTAAAGAAGAAGGTAAGATAAAAGCTAAAGAAACTAGAGCTAAAAACAAAAAAGCAAGAGCAAAGTATTTAAAATTAAAATCTAAAGTTTATTTTAGTTTACCCGATAGTATTCAAAAAGATTTTAAAAGAAAAGAAAAATTATCTGGAGTTGATACCCCTATATTTAAACTAAAAAAAATAGCAGAAGAATATAATATAAACATAGATGAGTAAGGTAGATAAAAAAAAGCTAGCGTGTAATAAACCAAAGCGTACACCTAGTCACAAAACAAAATCTCACATAGTTAAAGCTTGTGAAGGCGGTAAAGAAAAGATAATTAGGTTTGGGCAACAAGGTGTTACAACAGCTGGTAAACCTAAGTCTGGTGAATCTTCTAAACAAAAAGCTAGACGCAAAAGCTTTAAAGCTCGTCATGCAAAAAATATTAAGAAAGGTAAAATGTCTGCAGCCTATTGGGCCGATAAAGTTAAGTGGTAAAATGGATATACAACAATTAAAACTATACGCAATAAACGGTTCAACACTAGGTGTTACAACATTCACTAACATAGAAATGGGTTTAAAATTAATTCTATTGCTAGTTACTATAGGATATACTATAGGTAAATGGATAGATCTTAAAAATAATAAAGATGGGAAAAATTAGTCCAGCTTGTAAAACAGCTGCAAAAAAGAAATTTAAAGTATGGCCTAGTGCTTATGCCTCTGGTTGGGGTGTAAGATGTACTAAAGCAGGTGGGCCTGGTAATATGGGTAAATCAAAAAAGAAAAAATAAATTATGGGAACAGGTAAATTAGCTAACGCTAAACCAAGCGTAAGAAAAGCAGCGTTTGCTCACAAAGCAGACGGCGGTAAAGGTCACCCTGACAACAAGAAAAAGGGACCAAGTAAAAAAGAAGATGATATAGAAATAAAGAAAGGTAATCAAGGTAAATTTACAGCATGGGTAGATAAAAACATGCCTGGTAAAGATACTTGCGCCGCGGCTAGCTCTGTTATGAAGAATAAAAAGAAATACTCTAGTAGCGTAGTTAAGATGGCTAACTTTGCTAAAAATTTCGGTTGTGCCAAAAAGTAAAGTAAAAGGCGGAGGCACCAAGAAAGTCTGCTTACCTTATGCTAAGTACAAGAGCATGAGTAAAGAAGAAAGACAGAAGGTTATTAGAGCTAAACAAAGTGCTGCAGCTAAAGGCAAATATAAAAGATCAAGTAAGTCAAATGTAAAAGGTGCTCGTAAAAAAGGAGCTACATTACGTGACTGGTTTGAAAAAGAAAAATGGGTTAATATAGCTACAGGTAAACCTTGTGGAGAATAAATTATAATTATGGGAGTATTAAATAAACTTAAAGGTAAAATGTCAGGATATAACGCTTTAACTAAAGGTCCTGCTAAGCATCACGGTCCTGCTCATTGTGACGTTGATTACATGCACTCACCTTATTGGAATGATATGCGTAAAAGAAACGCGCCTGGTCCTGGTAAAACTGATTTTGAAGCTCTAGTTAAAGAATATGATAGAGGATCTGGAAGCGGTGTTTCAGCTGTAGAAGCAGGTTTAGCTGCTGGAAAAGATATGTTTTCTGGAATACAACATAGTGATATTGGTGGAGATATAGCAAATACAATGGCTGGAATAGGTGAGGTTGCTGCAATGGCAGTTGGTAATAGCGATAGAAAAAAAGAGCTAGATGGTTTGCAGAAAGCAAATAAAGGCATGACTAGAGGTGAAGCCCGCAAGAAACGTAGAAGTGTCAATAATTATTTAAAAAATAACGATCTAACTAATATAAAGTTTTAATAAATGAAATATTTTAATTACGAAGAATTTGATTCACCTGATACAAAAAGCGGTGGACAGATGATGAGTAAAAAACTTTTAAGCAAATTAGATATGATACGTGAAGAGTTCGGTAAACCTATACATATTAATTCTGGTTACCGTACGGAAGCTCATAATAAAAAAGTAGGTGGAACATCTAAGTCATCTCACCTAAAAGGTTTAGCTGTAGATATTAGTTGTAAGAATAGTTTAGATAGATTTAAATTAGTAAATCTATTTATGAAATACGGAATAACTAGAATAGGAGTTGCAGATACTTTTATTCATATAGATATAGATAAAGATAAATCACAACACGTCATATGGACGTATTAAATTTAAAACAATGGGAAAATTATTAGTAAAATTAGGGTTATGGATGCAAGCTTGCTGGTGTAAGCTAATGTGTAAATGGAACTGGTTAGTTTCAAAATTAATTGTTAACGTAGCAGACTGTCCGGTTGCAGAGTGTGTTTGTAAAAAATAAATTAATATGTCACACCACTTTGAAAGATTAGAAGAAATAAAAGCTACACGGGATAGATTAAAAAAATCTAATTCCCAGGAGGCACATGACAGGTACAGCATGATTGATCCACAGTTAGGCAACATAAATGAATTTAATGAATTAACTCTGGCTTTAGTTAATCCAGGTACATTGATTGCTAAACCTGCATTTAATCTTTCTAAATCAGTTGCTAAAGGAGGTTTGCGTCTTATACGAAACGTTGTAAATAGAGGTAAAAAAGCACTTAACACACGCGCGGGAAAACTAGTGCAAAAACACGCAGATGATGCTGCAGCAGTATATTCTATAGGGAATCAAACAAAATAAGGAACAAAGATAACTGGGCGTACCATACCCAAAAGTTCCTGTAACCGAAGGGGATCTCAAACGAGGTCCCCTTCATTGTTTTTATCCGTCACAGGCAATACAGTCTTCACTCATAGCTTGTTGCGCTATATCACCGCGTAGTACTGATTCAGTTCTAGTATAGTACAAGGTCTTAATACCTTTCTTCCATGCTGACATATGAACTTGATTAATCCACTTAGGTGTAGCCACACTAGGAAATGCTAGATTCAAACTAACAGACTGATCTATGTACTGCTGGCGTATACCAGCTTGATTTACTAGTTCGAGTTGATTGATTTCTTTAAACGTTTTAAAAACGTCTTTAGCCGGTACATCGTGTGGTCCAACCATAACCCCGTCAAGCTCAGATAGACCTTGAACACTACCACCATCTGCCAGTATTTTATCCCAAGTTTCATTTGTATTGATTTTAAGTTTTCTAAGTAATTTTAAAAGTGTAGGATTTTTTCTTATAAAT
>Ga0181400_1000173_pt1 | contig 26260 bp, 37 predicted proteins | sample 23SPOviralmetaG_FD_130129 | JGI IMG/M metagenome (GOLD analysis project Ga0181400, IMG submission 130129) | Marine viral communities from the oligotrophic San Pedro Time Series (SPOT) site, San Pedro Channel, CA, USA - 23 SPOT_SRF_2011-06-22 | ecosystem: Environmental > Aquatic > Marine > Strait...
GTGTTGTATGTTTCCAATGAGTTCATTAGATTGTTTCCAAGCTAATTTACAGAACTCATTGTCACCACTTATACCAATGACATTTGCTTCATCTACTAACATATCCATTCCCGCGATTTCTGTCGGGCATATGAAAGTAAAGTCTTTAGGATAAAAGTAGATTACTGTGTAATCATGCTTTAAAGGTTCATATTCTTTCGATACAGAAACCTCTATAAAGTTGTTATCCTTGTCTACACCTTGTAGTGTAAAATGAGGGAACGAGTCCCCGATACTTGTCATTCGTGGTTTAAACATAATTTTCCCCTTAACTAACGTCAAACTCGCTAGAAATATCTTCTGATACTTCACCTGCGTCATTGCCGTTAACTCTTCTTAATAGTTCAAGCTGAGCATCTGCAGTTGGTCTAACAAGAATTTCATCCATAGACTTAAGTCCTGAAGTTAATTCTTTTTCCCAATCTTCTAATTCTCTTGGCTTACACTTAAGAACTGCTAACTGATATTCTACGTTGAATACCTGTGGACCAGTTTTCTTTCTTTTGAAATGAATGTCATAACCAGTAACTGGGTCTGTTGGGTCTCCCAACTCTTCCATTGCTACTATAACTTGGTCAAATAACTTTCTTTTTAAATTAAGAACTTTTATAGATTTATCGGCGTAGTCAATACACTGAACGGCATAACTCCATCCACATTTTAAATCAGGGTAAAAGTCTCGAACATGGTCATGTTCTACATTGTTGAATGTTTCAGAGTTTCTGTCAAAAGATAAACACTCCATAGGAATGTTTTTGCCATTCTCTCCTTTAATCCAATACACATATCTAGGAAGTAAATCTCCTACCAGTCTTACATGGTGGTCTTCTTTACCTGCGTAGTTATATGTTTCTATTTTGTTTTTTTGGGCTGAGCCCTTGGTTTGGTTGAATCCAATTGCCATTTTATTCTCCTAATGTCTCCTCGTAGTAAAAGTGTACCCGTCCATCTTTTATTTCAAGCAGTCTGTTATTATTTATAATTTCTTCTGAAACTGGACATTCCAGAAAATCTAGTGTGGTGTCTTTTGTGTTTACATAGTTGTGATAATTGCGAAAGGATGCGACACCTGCATACTCTACAACTTCTCTATCACTCAATGCTCGACCAGCTTCTAGTAACTCCTTTGGGTTTAGGAGGTATGATTGTCCGCCGAATCGATACTGATAAAACTTAAAAGTCTTATCGTGGTAATTTTTAGGTTTAATCTTGTAAGTCATTATACGAAGTATTTGTATCATATCATCAACACTTCCTTTGCTTACTCTCATTATCTTATTCCAATCAAATAGTAACATATTATAACAAATTTTTGAACTCGTGTCAAGAATTATTTTTCTTCCCTTAAGTCGTTGGGACGTTGTTGCATTTTAGCCATGTCGTCTGGTGCGATTGTAGCATGTACATCTGCTTGTGCCATTTTAACTATACTTCCTCTGAAAATATGTGAGCCACAATGCATTAACTCCACTAAGGGCAATGCCCAAATGTCGATTCCTAGCTTAGTGCAATACTCTGAAAACATATAATCTTCAGAAAGATATCTATTTTCTTCGTTAATTACACAGTCAAAAAAGGCAGTAATCTTTTGTCCTGGTTTAAACTCTCCTTCTCTTAAATGGTCGGGAGTATATAATAGTTCAGGATATGCTTCTGCATACTCTTCAAATACAGACCTTTCTATAAACATAAATCCAGTAGCACCTTCTTTAATTTTTACAGGCTCATACACAGGAGCTTGTCCATCTGGGTACTCTTCATGTTTAGGATTAAATACCATATCCCCCGCTACTTCTTCTAGTTCCCACGGTTTTTCATCAAACATCCCTGTCTTTGCTGCTTTTAATACTTTCTCCCATGCTATAGTCTTTTTAGGGTATAATGCACAGAATACTCTATATACTTCAGGATGTTCTGCCATAAGATGTATCATATACATCAAATCCATAGATTTCCATCCAATATCACTATCTATAAAAAGTAAATGTGTACACTCACTTTCTAAAAAGTTTGCTACACAATAGTTTCTTGCCCTTGTAATTAAAGACTCGTTAAACAAATAGTATAGTTGCATGGGTATTCCAAACTGCTGAAACTGCCCCACTGTGTCCATAAGTGATTTGGTGTAAAGACCATGACACATTCCTCCATACATAGGTGTTGCTAGGAAGATTTTCATCTTTCTCATTTCTTCTAAATTTAATTGTATTTCTTGACTCATAATATTTTTACCTCATAGTCTTGCTTTATATAATAACCCATTCTAGCATTAGCTTGACGAGTAGCTGTTTTTCCTTTTAAATGTATATCAACCACTACTGGTTGTCTCTTTCCTTCTTTTTCTCTTATTACTCTACCTATTAACTGTGTAAGAAGTGGCTCATTGTTAACAGGTGTACCAAGTACTAAACAACTTAAATCATTTAGTGATATTCCTTCTGAAAAAATAGATTGTGTTCCAAATAAAATATTCTTATCTTTTCCTATTAGTTTCATAGTATCTTCTCTTTCTTGGAAGTCCATGTCCCCTGTAATTGACACTGCATTATCGCCCACTAATCTAGCACATGCTTTTAGAAAAGCAACTCTATCAGATACAACTAATACTTTATGTCCTAATGCAGCATATTTTGCAGCTATCATTGCTACACTATGCACATATTCTTCGTTATATGCCAGATGATTTATACGTTCTGCCCAAGGCGTAAACGAACCATCTAAAAATCTTATGTCTGACTTTACAACATGTATCTCTGGTATAAGATAATTTTCTTTAGGCGGTTTAAAAACATTATGCCCAAAGTAATCTCTAAAAACTACATGACGCCCGTCTTTTCTTTCTAGTGTCCCTGTCAAGCCTATCTTATATCTTGTAGGCATCTCGTCTACTATTCGTGTAAAAGTAGGACTACTGACGTGGTGCATTTCATCTAAAATCAATGTTCCAAATTCTTGTTTTATATCGTCCATTTTTCGGTATAAACTCTGTATATTCCCGATAACTATAGGAGCGTTAATCTTAAAGTCTCCACTACCTATTCTGCCTGGTTCAATTCCAAAGCATTTTCGTACTTCTTTTTCCCACTGATTTCTTAGATTGGTAGTGTGCGTAACAACAAGTGTTTTTTGACCAAGCTTTGCAGCTATAGCTAAACCTGTAAATGTCTTACCCCAACTTACCCACGCGTTCACTATAGCATTGTCATCAATCTCATCATGTACTTTCTTTTGGCTTGGTCGTAAATCAAACTTAAAGTCTGCATGTTCTATCGGCGACTTAGTTCTCTTATCGATTATTTCGTAATCATCTGGGATTAAATCCATTCTTCCAATAGGTATAGAAATCAAACCCTCTTTTATAAAACGAATTGTTTTAAATACTAAAGGTGGGTCAGAAGGTATACGAGGAGCAATAGTATAGGTAAGTTCCTTCTCTATAGAATTATGTAACTCTTTAGTTACACTCATGTATATTCTGTTACTTAGGACTGCTTTCATTTATCTTATTTCTTAAATTAGTACTAGAAAAAGAATGAGCTCTACTAGTGTAGAAAATCTCATGTAATCCTTTACCAGTAAAATGTTTATCCGTCCAATCCTCTCCTACAAATCGAAGATGTATTGGTGTTGCTTCTAGCAAATCTAACAGACTTTGTTCTGTATCATAGGGAACAATTTCGTCAATGTACTTTACTGCTCTTAGTTGTATATATCTTTCAAACACTGACTGTACTGGTTGATTTTTTTCTTGTCTATCAATACTCGGGTCTGTCTGTAATCCTACTATCAAATGGTCGCAGTTATCCTTTGCTTCTTTTAGCATTACTATGTGACCTGCATGTAGCAAATCAAATGCTCCACAAGTAAATCCTATTGTTTTGTCCATTGTTCCCATACTTTTTTATTTTGTACTTTCATTGGGTCAGAATTATTATCCCAAGGACTAGACCAACCACACTTTTTCTTTCTTTCTCGTATATGCTTTGGTATATAATCTTTCATAACTTCTCTTAGTAAATATTTGTAAGTTCCTGAGGCATAATCTTTATGTAGTTTCATTTTTACTTTACCATCTTGCTGATAAATATATCTAGCAAACTCTTGTGTAAGATATACTGGTCTAGATTCCATGCCAAATAAACCACATGTTTGGTCGGCAGCTAATACATTATTTTCACTTGTTACCATTAAATCTATAAAAAGTGTAGAATTAAATCCTTGCTTATCTCTTTCAAACATACTTTTCTGTACCCATTTATGTCTTTTAGGGAACTCTTCCTGCCAAGTCTGATTGTAGCCTTCTGTATATCTTTTAGCATGATGTTGATATCCACTAAAAAACTCATCTGCACTATCTCCTGTTAATACAACTTTACACCCATCTTCTGAGGCTGCTTTAGCTAGGGCATACCTAGGCGCTCTTCTATTGTCATCATTCCATATAAGATTATTTTTCTCTAACCATGCTTTACCATATTCATCTCTTTGAGACTTAGATAAAGTTACTACTTTATATGGAACTCCCCACTCTTCACAAGTTTTAATTGCTAATTTTGATTCATTAGCAAATATTTCTTGTCGGTACATATCTCCTTTTTCATCGGAGTATGCACAAATATAAGCTGTTAAGTCTAGCCCCATGTCTTTTACTACGCCCAATGCGCATGTACTATCTAAACCACCACTTAAAAAGATTGCTGTTTTTTGTTTATTTTTTGCTACTTTTCTTATTCCTTGTACTAACTCATGTTTGAACTGCTCTGGATTAAACGGAAAGTTCTCTAGTTGGTACCCTGACCATAAATTTAGTCCTTTCTTTAGTATTCCAGTTCGTACATTATAATGATATATTTGACCAGGTTCTACTTTCATAACTCCTTTAAACGGACTACTAGTACCTGTCCATATAGCATTACCAAGAAAAGATTTTGTAAGAGGTACTGGTTTGGAGTCTTTAAAACTTGCTAGGCTTGTAGTAACACTAAGACCGTTATGTCTTTCTCGTCTCATCCATAGAGGTTTTGCTCCAAAATGGTCTCTTACAATATCACATATTCCTGTTTTATAATCCATATAACAAAAAGACCCATGCCAATTTGTAAACTCTATAAACTTAAACCCATATCTTTCATATCCATCAGCTAAAAACTTAGTATCATTTGGTATGTTGGAGTCATACATCTCTCCATTAAATACCATTATATTCCCTTTACTTGTTATGTAAGGTTGAACTTGTTTTTCTCCTGATATGTCTAGTAATACATGAGACCATGTTAATGCATTGAAGTATCTAATAGTTTCACCGCGCTCATCAGGCCCTCTGAATCTTTGCGCATCTATCATGCCGTCTACTTCTCTGCCTTCTGTACTTACAACAAATCCACACATTATAATTCTTTCCAATCTAGTATTGTATATTCTTTTATATCATGCCATTTCATAAACTCTACATCAAACATAATAATCTTATTATCTACTTTACTAGTATCTTCATTGATTGCTCTCATGTCCATACCCCTAGTAAATTCAGGATTAGTAGTCATTTCTCTAGTTTTTGTATCTCCGCTTTTGAGACATTCAAACTGTACTAAACATACTTTCTTTTCTAATGTTCTTTTTAATTTATCTAAATCTTGCGCCATGTATCTTTTTTCCTTTCAGTTGCATACTCCCATAGAGCATAAGGTATACCTTTTTTGTAAAGTACACCTGCCCATGTTTCTTCTGCCTTTGGTGGTCGTGCTACAGTAAATGGAAAAGGTATATCCTTTATCCAAAGTACTGTTGCCACCTCTTTCTTTTTTATAATCCTAATTTTATGATATTTTAATGGAGCTGTTTCTAGTTTTTCATTATAGAAATAACACCCATTAGAATCCACAAAATGCTTTCCTCTGTGTTTTAACATTGCTACTTCATCATCGCATTGATACTTCAATGGATAAATACTTTTCATTGGAGTCTGTAATCTTCTTATTCCAAGACTCTCTCCTAACATATTTCTATCATCAATGACTTGGTCTTCAAGCCATAACATATTGTCCAGTTCCTCTGGCTCTCCATGCACTACATATACTGGATATCTAATCATCTTTTGTTCTTCTTATATGCCATGTTTTATTCCAAAATTCTACAACCTTATCATACTCTTGTTTTCCATAAATACAAAACCATATTTGTTCAGGTTGTATTACTCTCAGTGATTTCTCTTTTGATAGGTCTGTTATATATCCTTTCTTATCTGTTAAACACCACTCCACACAAACATTAGCGTTTCTAGGGTGATGTCTACTGCCACTGTACTCCCATCTCCATTCAAATCTAGAAGCCAGTCTAGTACCTATCCCTAGACTATGAGGACGTAAGTATGAACTTTTTCCTTCTTTACTTGTTTTTACTATAGTAGGTTCTTCCATACCTGCAAACATTTTTAAATTTTCATCCCAATAGTCTTTATAAGTATATCCTGTATTGTAATTTATGTAAGGAGTTCTACTATAAAAAGTAGCAGCTCTTTCCAACATATAATCCCAATCTGGCTCAAAATTAATTTGCATATAACTTTTCAAACTTACCTAGTGAATAGTCATCAGCAACGTCAAAGTCACATCCAACTGGAGCGCCTGGGATTGATAATCCTCTATCTTTTTGTATAAACTCTTGAAGCTTTTCTGAATAATGTTCTATCTCATCTTCAGGAACTTCTGCTAGTACGGAATCGTGAACAAGTGCAAATATTTTAGACTTCATGCCTGTCTTTTCTATGTATCTTTGCATATCTATACCGCCCATAAGGTTGATATCAGATGCAACTGATTGCACTAAGAAATTAATTCCACTACGCACTTCGTGTGAGGCGATTCCCTTGTCTTGTGAAAACACATCAGGTAATCTTCTCTTTCTGCCAAATCTACTATATACAAATCCATTCGCTTGTATAAACTTTTTCTGATAGTCTAGCCACTCACGAAGTTTAGGGAAAGCCTCAAAATAGTCTTTGATAGTATTCGCTGCGTCTTGCATACTGAAATACTCTCCACTATCTTTTGTTACTTGTTCACTAATCTTTTTCGGTCCTGCTCCGTACATGATGCCAAAGGTAACAGCTTTTGCTTGTTGTCTTTGCGCACCAAAGTTTGCTGCTATGTCGTCAACATCCCCTGGCAGTCTAAATACTTGTTTCGCAATCGTACTATGAAAATTACCGCCAGACTTAAATACATTCATAAGTCCTTTGTCATCTGCAAGTACAGCCGCACAGTATACCTCTGCTGTTGTTAAGTCCATTGCAACTATTTTGTTTCCAGCTTTTGCTTTGATACAACCTTTTACTGTTGGATTGTCTCTTGGAAGCTGTTGCATATTTAGTTTACCACTACTACTCAATCTACCACTGGTTGTACCGTGAAGGTTAAAACCTGTGCGAAGTCTTCCATCCATGTCTAGATTAGGTATAATTTTATCAAGATATGTAGTCTTGATTTTTACTTTCTGTCTGACTTCTAATATATGCTTTGGTACTTCGTGTTCTTCTGCAAGATTGCCAAGTACTTCGGCATCAGTTGACAGCGCACCCGTTGCAGTTTTCTTATCAGACTTAAGTCCTATATAATCAAAAAGCAAAGCTCTTAGTTGTAGAGTTGAGTTAGGGTTAAATGCACCCTTGTCTGCAATAAATTGTTTGACTTCAGGAAACTGATACAAAGCTTTTACTGCTGTATCAATATCTTCGCCCATTCTTTTAGCACCAAATTCTAAGCGCACAGCATCAAAAGGAACTCCGTTGTTTTCAATACACTTCAAGAATCTACAGCCTTCTACTAGTATATGTTTATATACTCCATAGAGTTTATCATTTGTTTTAAGAGCTTTCTCAAACTTCTCAAATAACATAAATGTTACTATAGCATCCATTGCCGCGTAGTTTCGCATAACATCAAATGGAACCATACTATAATCAAAAGAATCTTTGAGTATACCTGTTCTCTTTTTGAAGTCAGCTATCCAATTAGAAAGTTCTGCTTCGTAATCTCCATATGGAGTGTGCTTGATTGCTAGTGTCTTAAGCCCATGTGTTCCTGGTCTTTCATCAAACATATAGTGCATTAGCATAGTATCTTCAAAATGAGGAAACTCAAAGTTGAAGTGATATTCAAACCATTGTAAATCAAACTTAGCGTTATGAAATACAACTCGTTTCTTGTTAAATATCTCTTGCATTAGTCTTTCAGATTCTTCGTCCATGCACTCACAATCGGCATAGATACCATGCTCATTTTCATAGGACATCGAGAAACCTAGCATATAGCCATCACGGCAGTACAATGCTGAAGTCTCTGAGTCAAGCGCTATGAAGTCGCCTTCGTGGTCTAACGCATCTTGCAGCCACGCATTTAGTTGTTCTGTGTCTTGTATGCCGTAGCACTTATCTTTCGGTATGGTCATTTGTTTGAGTTTTCCACTCACATATCCCGTTATACTCTCAACAGCTTCCTCGAATGACTTCTTTGCTTCTGGTCGAAACTTTATCATTGCAGGATTGATTATTGCTAAAAATTTATCATCGCAAACTTTTCCATTGTACTCAGTTATGGATGTCTTTCTCGTATACATTTTGAAAGGCTCTGAACCCACAACTATGAGCCATTCGTACGCATCAGTATCGATTTCGATATCAACATCTTTTTTCAAAATTTTCTTTTTACTAGAATCTGAACACAGGGCAAACCTGTCATATTCAAAATCAAAGTATTTATTCCAGTTTGTACTGGACATTGTTGTTTCTATAAGTGCTACGTTTGCCATTATCTAGTTACTCCATTTTCTACGTTCCACTGCCAATATGTTCCGTCCATATTATGTAGTGCAAAAGGTTTTTTAGTTGTATAGTATTCATGTTCTTGTTTAACTACTTTATAATTTCTACCATCAAACAATATAGCCAGTTCTCTATGTGACTGTTGTCCTGTATTTTGATTTGGTCTGAGTAATTGCATTCTCTTTTTGGTATCTTTAGTTACATTAAGTACTGTATTAACTTTATAAGTTTCTCTAAACCATCCAGCTAAGCGTGTATTAGTTAACAAATCTGTACTACTAATATCAATTTCATCAGGAATTACTCCTTCGTCCATTTCTGTTATTGTGTTAAACGGATTAGAAGTTATACTATATGATTGAGCATAAGTATTTGCATATCCATTTGTATGTTTAATTAAATTAATATTAACATTACCTATACGCGACCATGCTCTTTCTCTAGCTGCAGCAGTTCTTACATCTTCCTGTATACTCCTTACTCTTGAGTATAAATCTACTGATTCATAAAGATAATCTAATGTCTCAGGAGTAGTGTATAGTTGCGGAATATGGCCAATAGGATATCCAGAATTCCTAGCTACTCTTTGCAATTTTGTTTCATGGGTTGCTTTAGGAGAACAATGAAATAGACTTCTAAGTCTATTAAAACGTCCTTTCCTTGCTCTAAATGTATTTGTTCTATCTGATAAAAAGTAGGCTACTATAAATACTTTCTTAATACCAAGCTCTTCTGCTAACTCATATCCTAAAAATGGATTCCAAGTTTGTGATTTAGTACCATAACCTTTTCCATCCACGTAGCATCCGTAACTAGCTTTATCTGAATTCATAATTATTACAATATGTGATTGATTACAATTATACATAATATTTTTTGCTATTATAGCATGGTCTTTTTTATTTTTACTTACCTGTATAAGTGTAGCACCTTCGAAATCATCTTGTATAAAATCTAGTACTCTTTGGGTAGGTTCTAACCCAGAAAAACTAGCCATGTCTTCTTCTGTGAAACTATCGTCTGCATTTTCTACTATTGTTTCTACACCTACGTAAGTGTCCCCAACTGGGGCGTCTACTATTTCGTCAAAGTCAGTCTCTGAAAGATGCTCTGCAAAAGGAGTTGCTGTAATATTACGTACTACTTCTACACTTGGCATTTCTATAAGACTTTGAGCAAGCCTTTGTTTCTGCACTGGTTTACCTTTCTTAACAGTGTGGTCTAGTGCTAGAGTATCATCCTCATCTATACTTATATTGAATCTATACTCACTTCCATATTTGGTGTTGTAAGCAGTGATTATTTTTTTAAGTTCTTCCATACTAGAATGGTGTGCTATGAGAGATAAAACATACTTCCTCTTAGAATCTAATCCCTTTCTAGTTAGTCTCAAATGAAATCTTTTCAAGGATTCTAGTCCTGAAAATAACTCTACATCATATTTTTTTATCTTATCATTTGTAGAGTCCATAGAATCATTTGTGCTATAGTGTATAAACACTTCTATGGTTTTTGGTTCTTGATTTTCTAGTGCTGTTCTGACTGTATACTCAGTTTTACCTGATTGCATAGCACCATTAATCATTATTCTTTTCTTTGACATTATATTTCTCCTGCCTTTCGGCTTGTTTTTACTTTGTGGACTTTAGCCATAAAGTTTTTCTTTAAGTCTGTCAATCTCTGGTTCTGTCAAATTACCAGGATCAACGTTTGCTCGAAGTTTTACTACCCTTGCAGATAGCTCTAACTTCTCCGCTAAATCTTTTGCTTTCTCAGCTGCTTGTATACCCGCCTCATCCCCATCAAACATAATGTCAACTCCTGTAATTCCTTGAAGTTTTAATAGACTTAGTTTGACCCAATTCACTTGTTGTGTACCGAAACAGCACACTGTATTCTTGAGACCTTTGTCCCAAAGGTTAAGAGCATCAAAGATGCCCTCCACCAATATAACTCTATTTTGAATAGGTTTTACCTTTGCTGGACAGAACGGCATCTCTACTCCTTGAGGGTAGATATAATACTTTTGATTACTGAAGTCGTCCAGACTTCTACCTATTAAAGCCACAGTCTTACCTGTAATATCGCGTATTGGAAAGATGATACGATTCTCGAACTTGGGTACGTTCCATGTGAACGCGTCCCACTTAGCGAGAGTCTCTTCGGAAATATTCCGAATACCACCACCTTTCCAAGACAGTCTATCCTTTGGGAGTTGGATTCCGACAGTTGCTGACCTGACTTTGTTGATTGATTCTTTAATTCTGTGCATACGAACTTCTAGTGGAGAAGATGGTGCACCGAAGAATGTAAACAGATTACCTTTGTACCCACACGAGAAACAATGAAATATTCCTGTGACTTTGTCTACTCTCATTGAAGGAGAGTTATCCTCATGTTCTGGGTTTAAACATTTTATGAGAGCATCCCTACCACTTAGGGTATACTGTATTTTCTTCTCTCGTAATAAGTCTTCTGCTATCATAATTACATATATTATACATGAATTTTAAGGGTTTGTCAAGAACTAAATTCTTGTTACCCACGATTTATCATCGAATGTTTGAATCATTTTTCCTCTAAACTTTTTATTTACTGCATTTACTACTTCGGGCCAACACTCTGGATTATAGTCATGACCTGCAATGTAACCACCTTTCTTAATTTTTGGTAAGAATAAATCTATATCTCGTTCTACAGATGCACCAGTGTGGTCGCCATCAATGTACACAAAATCAAACATATTATCTTTGAAGTAGTCTACACAATCAAAAGAGTAGTTTCTCCAGAAATCTATGAAATCCCAGTATCTACAATTTACTTTTGCTTCCATAAGTACTTGATATCCTTGTGGAAAATCATAAGGGTCTATTGTGTGTATCTGTTTAAACATTCCACTAGCGGCAAACATTGATGTCGACTCACCAGCATATGTTCCTATCTCTATCATCGCAGCATTTTTAGGTAAGTCCATACTTGTCATCAGTGCTACTAGTCCAAACCATTCTCTGTTAGGGTGTACATCCCACTGGTACGGAGGATTAAATCTCATACTTCCCCACTCGTACTGAGAGCCTGGAGTTAAATAGTTTTCTTTCTTATTCTTATTATTATAAAGTATCGTCTTTGGCTTCTTTATGTTTCCATCCATCTAACTCATCTCCTATCTTTTCAAATACTCTGTAATCTGTTCCCATAGAGTCTACACCATTTTCTTCATAGTATCGTGATTTCCATACTAACTCTGCCATTTGAAACCATATTGCTACTATTCTTAGGCGTTCTTGTTCGTCTCCCCATAAATTAAATAATAGCCACCATTCTGCATCAAATCGACATACTCGTATTTCTTGCCCATGTAAGGCAGGGAGTTCCTGAAGACATCTCATCCTCTGACTCCCTGCTATGGGGTACCAGTTTGGCATACAGAGTATGGGAGATTTTACTCCGTCTTTTGCCAAACTTTCCCTTAACTTTTCATTTAGTGGAACATTCTGTATGTTCTCTTTTATTTTTTCTTGCTCTAGTAACCATCCTACTGTTCTCACATACCACGTATGGGGTGCTAATGGTACTAGCTCTGCTGTTTCTCTACTGACTCTATCATACGCCATCGTTCATCTCCCTATATCTTTGATTCCATTCATCTTCATAAATTAATCTAAATTCTTCTAGTGTAGGAAAAGGTATCTCTATTCCTTGTCTATTTGTTCCTATTAATTTTTGCAGGTACGTTGTGTACGCTACTTTAAGTTGTTTTTCTGTGTACAAAAGCATTGTTTATTTTCCTGTTAAAATAATATTTTAGTGTTAATTCATATATTCCTGCCACATCTTTTACATTCCAATGGTCTTGTGCATTTCCTACTGCACCAATGTACTTATTGTTATGCCATATATGAAAACCTGTTTTAGAGGATACTTCTTTCCATTCTTTGCTGTTATTTGCATTTCTTAATCTTGGTAGTATTCTATCCTCACTGAATACTATCTCATATAATCTGTTGTCTGTTCTGTGTTGTGCTGTTAAAGCTATATCTCTATTCCCGCTGGGGTCTAGTTTCAATTTAGTAATCCCTGGAAATACTTTGCCAAGTCTTCTATAGTTTTTTATATCATAACTAATTACCCAAGCTGTCATATCAAAGTTTAGCACTTTGTTTAACATTAGTCTATTCAATCCTGGGTGTATAGAATACTCTTTCTTTTCATCACTATACCACACTATAACTGGATTAACAAAATTATCCTGTAATACATCTTTTACAAAAGCGTACAGTCTTATGTCTAGTCTATTCTGCTGTCGCTTCCACCAACCTTCTACATTATGTAAGTCTACAAAATTTATAGTCTTAAATAAATCTTTAGTTGATATCTCTCCAATACATATTCTTTGTTGTAAAGGATTATAAATCATAGGAGCTTTCTCCTGTTGACATTGCTTCTTTCATTTCGGCTCTTTCGTCTGGGTCTATCTCATTCTGAGGGCCGATTCTCAAACTATCCCAGTTCATTGTAGATACAAAACCTTCTACTTTTCCATTTCTCATCTTATCACATTTCAACTTGATTGCAGGTTCTGTATCACCCCAATGCTGAATACTGTAGGCAGCATCAACTGCGTCAAGTATACCCTTGGCAAATCTCGCTTCTCCTTTTTCGTTTGTTTGAAATGCTGAGAGAACAAGGACATTGTTCTCCTGGGCTAAAGATTTTAACCCTTTTGATATCTCTATCTGCTCAGTCCATTCGTACTGACCGCCTCGACTCGGGGCGTTGTGGCGTCTGACTTGGTTTAGGTAATCAACTATAACTACTCCAAGGTCTGGAGTAGCGGCAACCTTTTGTCTTACTACACTAATAATTTTAGCTAGTGTAAGACTTGGGTCATAATAAATATCGACTTGAGGGATATCTTCACGCAAAGGGTTACGAGTCAACTGATAATGAAACTTGTCAAAATCTTGATGATCGTTGTACTCCTTACGAGCTTCTTCTCCTTTCTCAAATCTTCCTGCCCACCAATCAGCAATCTTAGACCACTCCATAGGAGATAGGTTTTTAGTGTTGATTCGTTTGATAGGAACATTACATGCCATAGCACAAATCCTCTGAAGAATTTGTCTTGGTTCCATCTCGATTGTAAAGTATAAAGCCGACTTACCTTTTTCGGTAGCTGACTGTGCAACGTTACAACAAGTGAATGATTTACCTCCACCACGACTTCCGCCAACAACGACTAAGTCTTTGGGAGAGAATTTATAGTCAAAATCATACTCTGAATTAAGACCCAGAGGAAGGTATTTTGCATAGTCTTCCTCACTATCAAATAGCTCTATAGTATCCATACTTTCGTTATCGCTAGTAGTTTCTACTCTATCTTCTACTTGAACTACAATTTCTTGTAGCAAGTCAATGTTCTCACGAGCATCGCCGATAGCTATTTGAGTATCCACAAAAGATTCAATTCTAGTAAGAATCTCACTTTGTGTAAATTGATTTTTTAAATAATCTAGCAAAAGAATAGCATCAACATCTGTTTCCACCGTTTCGATGGCATAGATTTTTTCTTGGAGTTCTCTTGAACGAATCTCCAGTTTTAAATCTTCAAATGTTGGCAAGTCATGATACTTGTGTACGTGTTTATCTACTATCTTCCACAGTTTTCGGTACTCACCTTCTGGAAAGTAGTGTTCTTTCAGACCATTCCATGCCTGAAAATCACCGTTTGCAAGTATTTGCTTAAGTAATGCACTTTCTAATGTCAATTGAATCTCCCAAGACAATTATTAAATTATAAAAAAGGCGAGGCAATCCCGAAGGAAAGCTCGCCCGCGATGAATAGGTATTAGCCTATTTCTTTTTTAGCAGCTCCGTTATAGTCTGAGCACTGTAGACCTCTTCTAGTAAGCATTGTTTTCACGCCTCTTACTGTTTTGCCGATTTCATCAGCAATTTCTTCAACAGTCATGCCGTCAATGTCGACACCTGCTAAAGGGTCAGCTTTACTTGAACCTTTGGTTTCTTTCTGCTTAGGAATAGCATTGATTTCACCAGCTCTTAAGAGTGATAAAGCTTTTCCTCTGATTGAATTTACGCTTCTGCCCATAGCTTCTGCGATATCTTCAATAAATGCACCATCATTTACTAATGATACAAATTGTCCTTCTTCTTCCTCGTTGTAAGACTTAACAGTCTCAACTTTAGGTGCAGGTTTAACATGTTCTGTTAACTGCATAGAAAGGATTTTACCTTGAATTGACTTAGCTGAAAAAGCTCCGCCTTCAAAGTTTGATGCAATTTCTGCATATGTGTAAGAGCCTGAGTTATCCTGCACAAATGTTGCAAGAGTTGCTTCTTGTTCATCTGAGAAAGACTTAGAAGCTGAAGCAGAAGCTAGTTCTACATCATAACCCATTTTTCTTAATTTACTAGATACACTTCTTACTGAAGTTTCTAGTTGCTCTGCTGCTGAAGCAACAGTAGTTTGTGAGATAGGGGACTCACTGCCCACAAAAGAAGTCAATTCTGAAGTTCTTTCGTCTGTCCATTTTGGTAATGCCATTTTTAATTTTCTCCAATTAAATGTTTAATATTACTTATTATTATAACACCTCGGTCACGAGCTGTTTGCGTCTTTGCTGACTCTATGCCTGACTCATTTATAAGATGAGTACATTCTTTTGTCAGACTTGATTTTACTACGAATCCATACTGTTCTAATACTTTAGTAGCATGAGCTTTTGTAGGGTAGCTTCTTAACTTACCACTTATACATACAACACCAGTGACCTCTTTCTTTTTACTAATTTTATTATTCCAATTGAAGGGTAATGTGTCTTTGTATCTGTTAGGATAAAATTCTGTTTCCATGAAATTTACCAAGTTAGCTGATGCTTTTGGTCCGATACCTGCCTCAGTACAACTGTTCTCGCTAATATCTTCGATGTTTGATATTGTATCGCATAATTTTTGAGAAGCCGACCGACCAATAAGTGGTATTGAGAAAGCAGGTAGAATATCTACCAACTTGCTACTCTTAGACTTTTGTAATTCATCATAGAGTTTCTCAGCTAATTTTTCACTGTGAATCTTATCCTGTATATCTGATACAGTAAGTTCATAAAGCTCGGGCAGGGATTCGATACCTAACTTAGAGATAGTCGAAGGCCCAAGCCCTTTTATTTTAAGAGTAGAGGAAAAAGACTCTAACTTTTTAGTCCACTGTGCAGGACACTTTGTGTTTCTGCAGAACAACTGCTCGTTTACTAACTCCAGTATGGAGTCACAACAAGGACAGTTAGTCGGTGGTGTAATCGTTGTCATTTCTTTTCTCTCTCAAATATATAATATATTATACAAAAAGTTTAAGCATCTGTCAAGAACTATTTTTGAAATGCTCAGGAAAATTTCCACATTCAAAATTTACTACTCCTCGTAGATGTGGGTATCTTCTACCACATTTCGATTGTCCCACTGAAACTTCCATGCCTTTAGTTTTTTACTTAAAAACGTTATCCAATTTTTTATCATATATATCCTGTATTATTTTATCGGCCATTGCTTGATGACCTTCCTCTAACGGATGGTCCATTGGACCATATGGCTTCTTCAATACTAATTTTGTTAGTTCGTAAAAGCCGTTATCTTGTAACTCAGGTATTTCTTTTAAGAAATCTTCCTTTGTCATATTGTATTGTTGTTCCCAGACTACGTTTGCACCTTCTCTTCTTTTTTCATTCAAAGAATCTAAGGCACAATCTATTTGTCCTTTACTCATGAAGTAGTATAGATGTGGTATATTCATGCTATTTAATAATCTTCTAAGATAAATCATCTGCATACACATTTCATGTAGATTCCACTTGATAGTTCTACAATCTTTCATGTAATGTCTCCAACCTTCATATTGATTTCTAGTCATATCAGGGTGGCAGTAAATATCGCTTCTTTTAATCTCTAGTTTTCTTCTATCAAAAGCAAAACGAATATGTCCTACTTGTCTCCATACTCCTAAATTATTTAAGTACTCTTGTCTATTCGGTCCAGACCACAATATAATAGCTAACTTAGGTTTCTTTGGCATCATCAACATATCTGTACTGGTAACTCTTAGTATTCTATCATTACCGCCACCAATTTTTGATGACCTTCCCCATGTCTGGTCAAAGTGTTCTGCAACTAAATGTGTATAACATCCTCGGAATCTATCTTTCAATTCCATTCCTTGTGTAAAACTGTCTCCATTATAATATATGTCAGGCGCAGAACTATTATAGCGTTTGCACTCTCCTGGATTATCTACATAATTTAAATCTAATACTGATTCACTCAAAATACTTTTACTCCATAACTCTTTTCAAACTCTTTGGCATCTTCCCAAGTATTTACCATGGGTTGCCCTTTAATATTTAAACTTGTATTCAATAACATAGGTACTTTAGTAGCCTCGTAGTACGCCTCTAGTATAGGTCGTAGTATTGACTTAGAGTCTTTTCTAACCACTTGTACTCTTGCAGTTCCGTCGATGTGTGAGACACTACTGTAGTCGTGTTTTGCCTTTGAAACATACTGCATATACTCGTTAGCATACCCTTCAAAATATTCATCTACAAACTCCTCAAGTATCGCGGGGGCAAAAGGCCTGAACTTCTGTCTGCGTTTGATATCATTGACTGTGTCTTTAATATCGTAACGGACATCGCCAAGCAGACTACGATTACCAAGCGCCCGAGGGCCAAACTCTGCTTTTCCATTTGCTACTCCTACTACTTTATTATTAATTATTTCTTCTACTACTTTTATGGGGTTTACCTCTCTATCTATATCGTACCCTAAGTAGCAATCCTCAAACTTTATTCTTTGTTCTGTGTGTGCCAGTATACAGCCTAATGAACTCCCTGCGTCTCCAGGGCTTGGGAATATCCACATATCATCAAACATTGCACGAATCTTACTATTTGCTACACAATTAAGTGCAACTCCACCAGCATATGCAACTTTTGGCCCATACTTACGAGCCTTTGCAAATATTTCCATGAGTTCATTTTCTAAGTGTGCTTGTGCTGACGCTGCTATATCTTCAGGTGTTTCCCAAAACCATTTACGCATAGGAATACCTTTGTGATGGTTGTTGTTAATAAAGTCTAGCATATCAATAGTTACATCTCCATATGCTGCCATGCCCATTGTAATATACTCATCTTCGTTGGGTTTTAATCCTATTCGTTTCGTAATAGCACTATAAAATAATCCTAGTGACCATGGGTACTGACGACTCCATACTTTTTCTCCATCTACCCAAATACTTGCAGTGTCAAACTCTCCTATTGCATCTATGACAACTGTGCTGTCAGGTACGAAAGGAGCAGTAAAATAAGCACTGGCGTAGTGACTTTTATGGTGAAGTATATCTCTGACATCGTACGCTCTGCCATTCTCTGTCGCTGCCAGTCCGTACATGTCTCGTCTGCAATTCTTGATTTCAGTATGTTCGTAAAATATTGTTTTATCATATGCGTACTCATTATATGCGTGTTCTTTTACCCACTGCGGCACCCACGCATCATTCTTTTTGCGTGTCATTCTCTCTATGTGACTTGCGAATAATATTCGTTGGTCTCTTACAACTGCAATAGCTGCATCGTGAAAGCCTTCACTAATCCCTAAATATGTCATTCTTTTTGGGAAAACTTTGTAGAATCTTTGATTCCATACTAAAGCATTCCGTATGCCCTCCAAAATGGTGCTGTGTTTTATGTCTATCATCCTGATACATCTTGTGTAGTTTCTGTTCCCATCTCCAGCAATCGTATATCGTCCCCTGCCAAAGTCTCTGTATTCTGATGTCGTAGTTTGTAAACCCACGCCCTCTTTTTACTGCGTCTTTGAATGTTCGCCCTTTTGCGATGCCGACCTTTATTGTTTCTCGTTCCCATGTTTGCATGTTTACCAGTACTATTCCGTATAGTATGCCGTCTTTTTCTTTTTCCCATGGATGGTTATTGAAAAAGGTTTGATTATATACTCCGCCACTCATTTCCACTCCCACCCTTCTTCGATTGAAGACTGACAGCCTTGGATAAAATCTCTATCTTCTTCTGAGAGAACTGACCAAAATTTACTGATAGTTAGTGTATACTCCATGCACCCGTTGGGGTCTACGATATGAACATTGTTATTCATCATGAATTCTAGTACATCTAGTTTTTTCTGTATCTTCTCTCTTAGTATCATATCTTATACTTATACTTAGGATTAATATAGTTATCAAACATTTTTTGATTATCAACTCCTAAACCAAAGTAATCTTGTACTTTATTAGTATAGATATCTTCGTAGTATGTCACTTCCAGTCCTAGATGATGAGCAATAAGTTTTAGCATATCACTACTTTGTTCTTCTTTCATTTTTAGTTGCTTCCATGTTTCAGTATCGGGTATTATGGAAGGAGTATACTTATATGCTCCTCTCCACTTTCCAAAGTACTGTGCATGTAATGCACTACTAACTCTTGCATCTATATCTCGTCTATCAAGTACGATTACTTTATCAAACTTTTGTGCAAATCTATACCAAAATACAACCTCACTAGCATTGTCTAACCAGTCCAATCCTTCACAATTATATTTAGGTTGTGGTTGATTCCAGTAGAATCCTAAGTACTGCTGTACATTTACTATGGATTTAACTACCATGTTGTCAGGCATGTTTTGATAAGTAAAATTATTGTATGCTTCACTACGATACTCAGGTCTTAACTTAAGTCCTCTGTTCCATGGCTCAGGAACAACATCATAATCTAGTCCTTCTCCGAGTCCTAACATAATATTTGTACTTCCTGTCCTGCCATTAGCAAGAATTAGTATTCTCATACTCTTCTCACTATTCTAGGTATGATTTCTCCACTACGAATAACTTCTACTCCACATCCAATCTCAAGGTCTAGTGCCTCGATATATCCAATGTTATGTAGAGTTGCTCTACTTACTGTCGCTTCTCCAATGATACAAGGCTCTAGAATCGCAACTGGCGAAACAGCACCTGACTTCCCGACATTCCATTCAACGTCCAAGAGCCGAGTAACTACTCCAGCCTGTCTTGTTTTTAAAGCGAAACTACCTCTAGGGTGGTGTGCTGTGTAGCCTAATTTTTCAAAATATATATTAGAGTCGACTCGTACAACTTTACCGTCCTGAGGGAATTCACGATAATCACTTTGTGTGACAGTGTTAAATCCCATTTCTTTTACCATGCCCATATCGGCAGTCCACTCAGCACAAATTGCTGGTTGAATACCATAAGCTATAAATGTTAGGTTACGGGATTTAAATTCTTCTAAGTCTTTTAGATTCAAAGCACCACTTGCATAGTTTCTAGCATTTGGTATTGTTTTAGGAGCAACGATTTCTCCAGTAATCTGTTTGACACCTTTGCTCCATATTTCATTTGGCACTAAAGACTTTATTTTATCAGTAATATCTAGCCCTGCTTTACCATCTCCACGAGTTAACGCCTGTGTTAGTACGCCTTCTATATAAGTTATAGACACAGCTGCACCATCCATCTTGGCAGTCATTATGTGTGGTTGATTGATATCCCAATTAGGTTCTTCATCTTCGCCTACAAAGACTTTCTGAAGTGAATACATGGGGAAGGGGTGTTTAAATCTTTCCTCTGTGACATCATACCCAACTTTATTTTCAAGTTCGGTATTTTCCACGAGTCTATCGTATACTTCGTCAGGCAATATTGGATTGCCTTCTGCATACTTTTGATTACACAATTCTAGGTATTCTGTCTTGTTCATATGAATATTATACAGAATTTTTAAGGATTTGTCAAGGACTATTTTTTGGTGCTATAGGTATATCTCGTCTAACACTTCTTTGAAATGAGTTTCTAGTACTCCTTTGACTTCTGATATAGAAAGTATCTCTACTAATGCCTCAAACAGTCCACGACTATTATTAAAATCTAAAGGCATGGCTATGCCGTCCTTAGTAGGTTTCCATTCTTCGTCAAAGTCTTGATAATATTTTCTAATATGTAAATACTCTGTTCCACGAAAGGTATTTATCATAACGAATACTTTTTCATGTTTAGCTTCGTTATAACTTATTTCCTTTTCATAAACAGCAGGTGCTTCATGTAATTCTATCATTTTTCAATATCCTTGCTAAAGGAAGAATAGAAGTTACACTCTCAGGAGATAATAGTCTATAGGAGTCAGTATCCCAGCAAAACAATAGAACTTGTCTATCGCTTGGCTTTGCTCTGTTCCTTTTTTCCTGTATATATTTATTATCAAAATCTCTAGTGCAGACATTATATTTCATTCTGCGACTATTTTTGCTACGATAGGTGACTACAGCGTCACCAGCATCGTCAATTTTTTTAACAAAATCGTCTTTTTTCATGCGTTCCTTGTTGGTAGGTTAATATCTATTACCGTCCAATCATGGTATCGCTTTGTAAGGTGATTCTTTTAGATGCAAAAAAGTGCGGGCAGTCCGAAGACTACCCACATTCCAGGGGTATTAATCGTTAAGTTTGTTGATTAAGTTTGTGAAGTATACAGCTGCTTTACCTGTAAGTTTACTTACAATAGCACTGTCTGCTTCTTCGCCTGCATCACTAATAGCTTTAATCAAACCATCTTGTGCAGCTGCGACATTTACTCTGCCACCGCCACCACCTGATGAGGATTTGACTGCTGGTGTTTTCTTAACATAAACACCTGCTTTTGTTAGAATCATTCTGACTCCATTTGGGCTCTCGCCTAATTCTTCAGCAATATTCTTAACAATCTCCATGCTATTTTCTGGAGTTGGTTCTTCAGCAGTATACATTTCAACTGCTTGTTCTTTACTTTCGTCTGTCCACGCCATAGTTCTTTTCCTTTTTAATTTATAGTTTTGTTTGTATTCGGCAAGAGTGTAAGTACTGCGATAACCAGGACACCAACCTGTGGTCTCTAGCATTTGTGTGTAATACCTGTCGCTCATTGCTTATTTCCTTAATATAAATATATTATACAAGAATTTTAAGCATGAGTCAAGAACTATTTTTTAGTAGCTAAAACCAAAGTGATTAAGCTCATCTGAGTACAGATGGAATACTACCTGTATACTCTTTAATGTATACCAGTTTTTATAGTCCGTTATTGAAGATAGACCTTCCATAATTGATGTATCTTTTGGATGTAGGTTCAATAATTGTAATTCATTTTTCCAATCTTTGAAATCAATAAAGTGGTCGCAGTCTTTATAAAGTTTCTTTTGGCAAAGTAAATTACCTTCTAGCAACCAATTATCAAATCCTATGAAGTCAAGACTGTGTATATAATTCCACACAGCTCTTTCATATGTATCTCTAACTACAGCAATCTTTTCATCGCCATACTCCAGTATAAGGGATTGGCTCATTTGTTTACTAAGGTACGTAGAGCTTGTAGCTTTTCATCAGCACTTGCAAGTTGCTCTATCCATTTATCAAACTCAGGCAATAAATCAGAGTGTTCTCCAATACCTACTGAGTTTTTAAAATATGTTTGTAGTACTGCTTGTGCTTCTTTAATCTGTGCTATATACTTTGCTTCTAGTGCATCGTAGTAAGGGTTTCCTATATACGCCATTAATCTTCTCCTAATAATCCTTTCATAAAACTAATTTTAAATCTTCTTTTTCCTTGTTCTGACAACATTGGTACTACCATCAACGGTACTAATGCAAAAGATAAACCAAGTAATACTACCCAACATAATGTTTTATATTGAGAGATTAAATTATCTTTTGGTATCATAGCCATAAGGGGTACAAATATTGTCCACAGTTGTATTAGCCATGCAGAAACCCACACAGCTGCTATATATTCCATATATTTCCTTTTTACATATACTCTTGTAAATGTCTTAGACTGCCCATCTCGTATGAAGCTAAACAATATTGTTTGCCTGCATGACTTAGATATGGAAAGTACGTATCTTTTAAATCTTCTTGTGTACACTCTATTGTATTTACTAAATACACTCTGTACCCTCTTTCATCTGCCAATTCAGGCTTAAGCTCTTTTTGTACTATCGCTGGATAGTTTTGTCTAATTGCCCAAATCTTTTCTTCAGGCTTAAACTCTTCAGATACGCATTGCTCTGGAAGCATTGCGTTTCTTCTTCCTTCATAGTCTGTCATTGAGAGCTTCTGAGGTACTCCAATTCTATCAATGATACCTTTTACGAAAGCAGGAGAACGATACAACCCTTTGGCTATATCTGATACTGTAGCTCCTTCTAAGTACATCGCTACTGCGGATGAAATCTCTTGTGGTGTTGCTGCTTTACCTTTGTTCTGTGCTTTTCGTTTTGCACGAAACTCCATAGTCTCGTTAAATTCTGTTATAATATTACTCAATCTTGTTGTGTTGTAAGCAATATTTAATATGCCACAAGCTTCCTTCTTGGTAATAGGTTTACTACCATCCGTTGGATTTAATAACTCAATTACCTTGGTTATATTCGCTTGTGTAATCTGTTCGTGTTTTTTTATTCTCATCTATTTTTGACCCCATCAAAATTATTGCATAATGCAGAATCTTTAATAAGTCCTGCTCGTTTCTTCCTTCTTTCTTTCCATAGCGTTGGGCGTACTTTATAATGTTGCCTAGGCAAAAGCCTTCGCCATGACCAGCGTCGAAGATGAACTCCGTTGACTGGATTTTATTCATACTGTAGTGTTGGTCGTATGTTCCCAATATATGATTACGTAGTTTGTTTAGGACTACATCTTCACTAAATTTATATTTATCTTCCTTATAATTACTCATTAATCCTCCAAATTAGTTGGGTCCATTTGTATTTTTGCTGGTGCTTCATACCATTGTATACTGGCATTTTCTGCCCACTCTATATACTTCTCCTCTATCTCTAGTATTGCCATAAAAGTTTCATATCTTCTATGTGTTTTTGTCTGCATAGTATCTGTAAACATAGGTTGAAACAAATGAACCTGTTTATCAGACTCATATGTAGTAGTACTAATAGATAAATTAGGTAAATCTAGTCCCCAGTAGTAAGAGTTCCACTTTTGTTTCTTGCTCCACAACCACCAAATACTTTCATCACACATATTGTTATCTAGTAAAGAATATAACGCCCATGATTTGAAAGCATCTGTTTGTAGTGCCTTTGGACAAAAACTAAATATAAAAGATATATTCCAAACTTTTTCTTTTTCTATTAAAGTTTCTATATCCATATCTAGTTCTTCTTCTATGTCCCAAGTATATGTATGGGGTCTAAGAGTGTCTTCTCTACCTCTCTTGTGCATAAATGTATGAGATACATTTGGAGTTTCTTTTCTACCAAAAGCCCACACAAAAGAGAAGGGATTATTACCAAGCAGTCTCTTTACTTCCAGCAAAGAACTCTTTAAACTATCTACTTTTCCTAAGAAAAATAAATCTGCATCTACAAAAGTACAAGACTTATAATCTTTTATAAGTGTATGACAAGTAATAACTTGTTTATAACAAGCAGCCTCGCCATTGACACGAACTATATCATGCTCAAATAATAATCCTTTCAGTTCTTCTTTTGCTTTTTCCCAAAGTTTTGCTTCTACAAAAACCATAATTTTACAGCGAGGAGCTACTAGTCTTAGACTCATTATAGAATATCTAAGATAAGTGAGATATATCTCACTGCCATACACTGTGTATAAAAAACAATGATTGTATGGTTTGTCCCATAAAAACTGAACTATAGGCGTATTTTTTATCGCCTCTTTATGTTTTTCTTGTAGTAGTATTTCATCATGTAAAATAGTCTTTTCTAATACTCTTAATAGACCTGCATTTGCTTTTAACACTACGCTTCCTCATAACCTTTTTCTACTCCAGATTTTTCTGCATAAAAGAAAAATATCTGTATTAGTCTACCAGTTTCTTTGTTAAGACCAAACCCTGGATTAAAAGGCGCATGCCAATATGTAGCAGGGTAAACTACTATTCTGTTGTACATATTCCCAACATAAGTATGTAGCTTAAAGTTAAGGTCTGTATCGTCTACTTGATTTTGAAATAATTTACTTTTCTTATAATCGTATTCTTTACTTGCCCAATTCTTATGACTCTGTACATCAGTAAACAATCCTGTCCCATACTTTAGAGAAGGGGCTATGTCATTGGGTGTAAGATAAAGAACAGCTGCAAACATCTGAGCTTGTAAGTCTTCGCTTCTTTGAGTCTCATGATTACCTTTATCTTGGTGAATCCAATTTTTATAAGGTTCACCATCACTAGACTCTTCTTTGCCTAAAGTAAATGCAGCATTACTATTGTTAACAGGAAAGTTTACTATCTTTCTGTTAATTAGTTTTTCTATTTTATTCTTACAAAATAGTCTGTTTGTTGACGAGAAAGTACCTAATGTTCTTTGCCCTGCAAACATAAGTTTCTTACCCTTTACTCCAGGGTGAAAAAACATTTCTAATACTTGTTCTCTTACTTTATCAACATCAGGATAGAAGTCGTCTTCAATTACTATCATTTTAGTAATTCATCAACTACATCTATTCCACCCTCTATTTTTGCGAGGTACTCTTTTTTATCAGCTAACTTTTTCTCAAGTATGCCAATCTCAGCACTAACCTTTTCATGTTGTACTTGTAAATTTTGTTTTACTACTTCTGCTTTTCCCATAACTCTTGGAGGCTCCTCTGCCACTGCTATTAATTCTGATAAGTTCATGATGAATGTCTTTTACCTTGCATTCTTACGCCATTTAATAACTTATACTCTTCTCCATTGCTTTTTCTAATAACGATTGGTCTTTTAGTAAAGTAAAGATTATTTAGTCTTTTAACTATTTCTTTATGTCTATCTTCTTCGCTCATGTTATCTGAAAAAACCATGGTCATTCCATTTACTTCTAGCTTCATTTTGCTGTTATCCTTTCCTCATAGTCGGCGTAATCTTCATTCCACCAGTGAGGCTTGTCTCTGTGAGACCATGCTGCGAACGTAGCTTTGTCTAGATGATAGTAGTCCCGATAGCTTTGTATCGGATTCTCATAGTCTTTCAACTCATCTGGCATTGCTAGTCCAAATTCTGTAAATCCAAGTCTGGGCATATTCTTTGGCTCAGGTAGTTTATTTACTACTTCCACTATGGATTTGTGTTGTTTACCATAACGATAGTGGTACTCATCATTTAACGCGTTAGCGTAACAATGAGTCCACTCAAAGTTATCCAAGCTCGACCTTACCCATATCGTACACGGATGATTATACATCATTGGTAAGTATGGCGTGAGCGGTCGCTGGTCAAGCGGTAGGTGCTTAATCTTGGCTTTCTCACTATTTAGTACCTCACGTTCGTCCTTGTCAAGCGCACGGGGTACAAAACCTA